>Ga0207683_10000385_pt1 | contig 40789 bp, 36 predicted proteins | sample KBSM73metaG_FD_184333 | JGI IMG/M metagenome (GOLD analysis project Ga0207683, IMG submission 184333) | Miscanthus rhizosphere microbial communities from Kellogg Biological Station, Michigan, USA - KBS M7-3 metaG (SPAdes) (version 2) | ecosystem: Host-associated > Plants > Roots > Rhizosphere >... | reverse complement strand
GAATAGATAATGTTGTGGGTGCGGCCAAGCAGTTGATTGAGGTATCGGGACTGTTGCACACTGCTGCTGTCGCCCCGCACGGCGGAAAGATCGGTGGCAGTCTGCCGATACAAGAGTCCGAGCTCGCGCAGTTCATCGCGGCCTAAAGCTGGGAGGCCATGTTCCTTAACAATCGCCAGCAAGGTTTCGAGACGTGTCCAATACGGTTGTCGCTTCTTCAGCCAGGAAACGGAGATCATACGTTGGATCCGATTGAGAAGCTTACCATCGAAACGCCTGAGCAGATTGATTTGGAATTTCCACTCGCCGGTTTGGGGAGCCGCGGGCTGGCACTACTCGTCGATTCCTTAATCCAGGCCATCGTCGTCATTATTGTGAGTGTTCTCATGGAGCTTATCTCTCCTGACTTATTTCGCCATTGGGCGGCTGCAGGAAAATGGATGACGGCTCTTATTATTTCCGTAATGTTTTGCTTATATTGGGGATATTTTGCGCTGTTTGAAGTTTTCTGGAATGGACAAACGCCCGGTAAGCGACAGGCGCATATCCGAGTCATTACTAACAGCGGCAGACCTATCAACGTGTTCGAGGCGATTGCACGTAATTTTCTGCGAGCCGTCGACTCGCAGCTAGGATATGTCGTGGGCGCGGTGGCAATCGCGGTTGACAAACGAAATCGACGCCTTGGCGACATGGTCGCCGGGACCGTGGTCGTGCACGAACTTCAGGAGCAGGGCGATTCTTACTGGTATAGCCAGCAAAGTACGACGACCGATGCTTCCGTGGTCGACGTCGTAGCCGCAATGACACCGCAAGAGTTCCAGCTGATCGAAACATTTTTAAATCGACGCCTCGACCTTCCTTACGATCAGCGTGAGAAGACTGCCATCAGCATTGCGGACCGCATCGGAACCCGCTTAAACGTAGCCGCAGCGGATCGTCCATCCCCTGAAAGCTTTCTCGAAGAACTGTCCCGACGTTACCGCGATGCAGCACGTTTCCGATGAGCTTCGTCCGAATGAATAGGGGGGCGTACAATCTGCGCCACACCTATCTTGCCCGGCACGAGTTGGGGGGGAGGCAGCGCCTGTGCGATACTGCTGCTTCACGGATTAGCCAAGCTGGGCGAGTGAATCGGCAGCCGACGAGCGAGTTGGTGTTCCGTCCGTAGAAGAGTGTTGTAGCATAGTAGCTAGTGAATCAAGCCGGGATGGCGGAACTGGCAGACGCAGCGGACTCAAAATCCGCCGATCTTCGGATCTTGGGGGTTCGACTCCCCCTCCCGGCACCAGAGTTTTTTCTGTTTGTTCTCAATCATATGGAATGATGCGCTGCTGCCATTCTGGACGGTTTATTTCCTGCGAAAACCGCGAACTGTAGTAAAAGCGTAGTATATCCACAGAAGCGTGTGCGGCCCTGCTGCCGCCAACGTCGAATCCTATCTTATTGATTACCGCGGGTCAGGACTCTTACTCGTTTGAGGATATTCAGTCGCAGTAGTTCCCGTTTCATAAAGTCGATCTTGTTCATTCGCCGCCCGATTCGGCACCTGCTAAATGGCTCGACGGAAGTAATGACCATCTACGAGCGCCTCGAAAAAGCGAGTCAAACGCTTGCTGACCGTCGCAGACCGAACTAACAACCCAACTTCAATGTTTCTGGCCTGGGCTGCTTCCGGGAGAAAAACACGAAAAAAGTCTACGCCATCTTCTGATCGTCGCTGTTCGCGATACGTCGAATCGGTTCCGGCACCGAAAGCAGCTCTGTTTCTGTCTGAAACTGGTTATCGCTCATCCCTGTCGATCCAGCATTCGGTAATGGTGGATACTTTAGTACTTGAGTTTACATCCGTTACCCTAAAGTGGGTCAGTAGAACTAACCCCTTTAAGGCCAGCTCAACTGCCATCCCGCGGCGATGACTCAGAGTGTCAAATGAGATCGGACAACCGTAAGTCATCTGTTCGGTCAGGCCCCAGTTAGCCGGAAACACAAGCACCCCATAGATCGCCGTCGCCAGTGGAAGGTGCTGCAACAAGACGAGGCTCGCGATCCGAGGGGTAGCAGCCTCTGCAAATCGAGCGCTTGGTGTCCGTGCATGTGCGTAACAACCTGTGGGCACCGCAGCGATCCTTTACGGCGTAGGTGTGTCGGCACGATCGCTAAAAGCGTTGGCGTTCCAAGCGACGGCGCACGAACCGCACTAGTGCCCCATCCCTGTGAGTGTGACCTTCTGTGGGGAATCCGCGCCATTGTCGGCCACGGACAGCGAAGCTGCGTATGCTCCGGCGGCGGCGGGCTTAAATGTCACGGAGATCGAACAGTTCGTGCCAGCGGGTAAGGTGCTTCCGCACGTGTTCGTCTGCCGGAATGATGCAGAGTTTGTGCCGGCGATATTGATGCCAGAGATCGTAAGTGTTGCTGTGCCCGGGTTCTGCATCGAGATTGTACGAGTGCTGGAGCCACCCACCGCCAAGGTAGGGAAGGTGATTGAGGAAGACGAAAAAGACACTAGCGGAGCAAGTGTCGCAATCGAAAAGTTCAACGAGTTCGATATTCCGCCACCCGGCGCGGGATTCGTAACCGTCACTACCGCGGTTCCGGCGTTTGCCACGCGCGCGGATGGAACTGTCGCGGTCAAGACCGTGCCCGTTACAAAGGTTGTCGTCAGGGAAACGCCATTCCATTTCACTGTGGAACCTGAAACGAAGTTAGTTCCATTTACCGTGAGTTGAAATCCCACACTGCCTTTCGATACGGATGTGGGGGACACCGCCTGCAGCTGCGGGACTGGATTCGTAGCGACGGCGTCCGCCATGCTGCTAGTCAGGACGTACAAAACCTGGTTGGTAAACGTCGAATCTTGGCTGAGGAATGCAAAACCATTGGTGCCCCATCGCGTTAGGTTGTTCGCGAACGGTCCGAAGAGTGATGGGAAAGCGAGTGCACCAGTCAATTTGTGCGACGTTCGGCCGTAAGCAGAGAGAACAATTGATGAGGAGTTCTGATAGAACTGGTCACCAATCACGAATATGTGATTGGATGGCATATCAACCAATAAATTAAACAAGTTCGGATACGAGGTCTTGTTGAACGTAGTCACAGGGAATGTTGCTATCTGCGACTTTGTCACCGGATTCCAGATTTCTCCGGCGCTGGTGTAGAGCAGTTTCCCGTCCGAAACAACTTCCGCTCCAGTCGTACCATTTCCGGTGTTGTTTGAGGCTGGCGTGAAGTGCAGACCCGTTGCATCGATGGAAAACGTGTTGAAGAAGGTTCCAGTAAATGGCAGAGAGTAAATCTTGGCGGGGCTGCCAGCGAAGTCGAAGCTCGAAAATTGTGGACTAAAGGCGATGGAGGATGTCGGGACGTAGTTTACCAGGCCCGAGTCGTTGTAAAGGCCAATAACATCTGTTAGGGCCAAGACGACTTCTTGCGGAGAGCCCGGAACGGCTTTCAAGTCGGAAGGCGTTTGTGGCCCGCAGCCCGGGCAATTAGGGCTGGGCGGGAACGAAAAAGTTCTGTCAACTTTTTTTGTACTCAGGTTTATGCGTTGGAGTTTCTGGTCCTGTTGAGCTACTACATACAAGTACGCACCGTCGCTCGATGCCGCCATCAGGCGCGGATCGCTAGCGACCGCGATTGCCGTGCCCTTCGCTCCTGTTTGAGGATCGATTGGTACTACTGTATTTGCGCCAGCAATTGCGGACTGTCTGATAGCTGCGTAAATAGAGGCAGATCCGGGAACAGAGGTAATGAATGACGCGTCGACGTTGAACCGTCTGTAGCGAGTAAGTGGCACGGCAACGCTCGCACCTCCGCCTGGGGAAGGTGTTGCCACACGAACTGAAACTTCGCCGATTGCGTTGGTGAAAGTTGATTGCAAAGTGGCGCGGAGTTGTTGGCCGCTCAGGTATTCCGTAGGCTGAGCAACCCCGTTTACCGTTACCACGGATGCGGGATAGAAGTTTGCCCCGTAGACGGTGACGGTGACCGGACCGTTCTTTATTTGCGCGGTTGGTGAATTAAGCGATGTGATCAATGGGACTTCGTAAACACTGTCGCCTGTTCCCTTGAGGCTGAGTCCAGCCTGCGCATGAACTGGATCGTTGGAGACGATGGTGAGAGTTCCAGTGCGGATACCCGCAGTTTTAGGCGCAAACTTGAGGGACACGACGCAAAAGTCTCCAGGTGCAAACGTTCCAATGCACAGGTTTTGGCTAATAAGGAAGTCGCCGTTCACAGAGGTGGACTTGATGGTTAGCGGAGCGTTCCCAGCGTTGGAAAAGAAAAGTGGGTTTGATGCGCCTGTGGTAGCGATCAGTAGATGTCCGAAATCAAAACTTCCCGAGCCGGGCGATAACTGCCCGGAAACGCCTTGCCCAAAAAAGTTCACGATCTGCGGGGTGATCACCGCATTATCCTTCAGAGTGATACTTCCCAACACTGAGGAGCTATCGGTAGGTGAGAACGTGACGGTAATCGGGCAAATGATTCCGGGCTGAATCGCTCCACAAGATTGCACCGCCTTAACGGACGCAACCGATGACGTAATGCTGGCAATATTGAGAGCAGCATTCCCACAATTCTTGAGGTGAAGTGTGGAATCACTGGAAGTCTGTGCCTGCACGGAACCAAGTTGCAGGTTCCAGGTATCGAGACACACCGAGGGTGCGGCAATCCCCATATTTAATTTGGCCACAAATCCGTGCCGACTTTGATTTGGCGGGTTCGGTTGATAACTACCGGTTGTAGTCGGGAAATCGGTAGTACTGGTTTGCCCGACAACCACGAGATTATCTTGCTGGTCGACCGCGATTGCAGAGAACTCAGACGCGGCGAAGACTTGGTCCGTCGAACTGAGAAAGCTGCCAAACGTCAGCGAGCTAAGGTCGGGACTCATCCTCGCAAGCACCATGTCCCAAATGGTTGAACCGTAAACCCACTGGCTGACAAATGGGTTTACTAAAGGAAAATCCTGTGATCCCGTCATACCGCCGACATAGACATTGAAATGACTATCGAGGGCGATGCCAGTGAATGACGTTCCCGCATTGCTGTCTGCCGGAGTGCCCTCGAGATATGTGGCAGCCAGAATTTTCGTCCCAGTACTGTTCAGTTTGACCAGAAAGCCACTGTTACACGTGCAAAACGTGCCTGGCTTTATCGTCTTCTGAAAAGCGTTGGTGCTGACGGGAAGAGTTGTCTCACTGGTACTTCCAGTAACGTATGAATTTCCGGACGCGTCAGTTGCGAGACCGCCAATGGTATCCGTCCCAGGAATATAAGTCGCATACTTGATTGCCGATGCCGTTGCGTTCAATTGCAGCACGAAGCCGGCGGTTGGGTTCGCTGCAGTCGGGTCATTTGGAAAAGTCGCCCGCACTACGCCAGAGGTGGCGGGCAAGCCCGGGCCGGCAGTTCCAGCGATCGTAGCTTGCCCGTTGACATCCACGGTGATGCCGTTCGGTATGAACACATTGGTATATGGAATGGAGTTCAGCGGTTCAGTTCCAGGAACAATCGTGCTATAAACAAGTGCCCCTGTCGGCGCAACCTTTAAGACAAACGTTGAGTTATAGGGGTAGCCCGGAACGCTGTTCGAAAGAGTTCCGGGCGTAAGCTCAAAGTTGGGGTCATCGGTCACGCCCGCGAGATACGCGTTGTTGGCCGTGTCAAGCGCGAGTGCGCCGTGCTGGCCACTCTGCACGTCAAAGCCTTGGATTCCCCCGACCAATCCTGCATAGTTGAACGCGCTACCGTCCGGTTTAAGCGATGCAATAAAGTAACAATCATTGTTGCCTTCGCAGGTTAAAGGAGGAACGGAACCTGCGTGTGGAAAATCATTTGAACTCGATGTCCCCGCAACAACTATGTTGCCCTTGGAATCAATAGCTACAGCACTGGCATAGTTTCGGGATGATCCGCCAAGATAAGTGGAATAAAGCAGCGTATGGCCGGTTGGATCGAGCTTAGAAACGAATGCGCCAGGTGATCCGGGTAACGCCGCTTGCACAGCGCTTTGAACCGGAAATTCCGTTGAAAAAGTGTAGCCAGCCACGTAAACATTGCCACTGGCGTCCGTAGTGGCCGCTGTCATGTTGTCGGCTGAGTTGCCTGCGAGATAGGTTGAAAAGCCGAAAACTGGATCAATAATCAGCTCGTGTTCCCGATCGTAGCGGCCTACTTGAAACCGTATGGAGTTGTCCTCATTCAAAACAAATCTTGTCTCGACGAGCTTTTTCTGTCCCGCGATCTGCTGATAGGCAACGGGTTGCCGGAACACGAGTGAGCTTTCGGGCAGCAGGACCTCCAAGTCACCGGATGGCAGCAAATGGATCTTTTCTGCGCCCGAAATCGCGAAGCGGATACGCGACGGACTGGCTCCGGCTGAAATTCGAAAATCGTGTTCGAGGTCGGCTCCGGTTCCGTGGAAGACAAGATCGATGCCTGGATACACGGCGGCATAGTCAACTTGGGAATAATTTGGAACGCCGCTCAACCAGCGTGAGGAATCGGATCCAATCAAGTAATTGCTGATACTACGTTGCAGACCACTACCGTGCGGCTTCACGTCGTCACGGGCGGCTATCAGTGAAAAGGTTACTTTGCTAAATCTTCCCTTAGGTCCTGGTACGAGAAGATCAACCCCAGAAGGCCGGTACAACGCCTGCACAACGGCATGCCGAGAGAGCAAACTATAAGAGCTTTGCACCTGACCGTAATTGTCCTCAAAAACAACAGGGAGGTTAGTGGATCCGGCAGGCGTTTTTGTTTCAGAAAGCAATGATTGGGATGAAGACCAGAGAAGCAGAAAGCAGATACACCAACGCATAAGTCTCTCCGATGTGGCGCGCCCTCGAAGGATAGGCGAGACGGCGGATTATAGTTTCCTGCCGGTCTTAAAGCAAATAGGTACACAGGATCAGTGGAATTGTGCTTGACGTCCAAATACTGTGTAACCCACAATGGGCTGCCCTATTGGACGGAATCATGAAAATAGCGTGTCTTTGTCTCTTACTTGCGGTTCCAGCATTCAACTGCATAGCCCAAGATTCCACGAGCGTAAGTGTCGATACGTCGGGTCTACCTCTGGTCTTTGAACCTAATCGAGGTCAGGCCCCTCGTGAGGGAGCTTTCCTCACACGAGTTGCCGACGGTATGCTGCTATTGAGTGCGAGAGGAGTAACACTGCTCCCCTCGGCGCCCAAAGACGATCCCAATGCAGCGCAGGAGCCTGCATTGCAATTAGAGCTAGTAAACAGCTCCCCTGACAAACAACTTCGAGGTGTGCGCGAACTTCCGGGGAAGAGCAACTATTTTATCGGGAGTGATCCGTCGAACTGGCACACCAATGTGCCTCAATTCGGCGCTGTGGAATACCGGTCCGCCTTTCCGGGCGTTGACCTTGTTTTTTATGGGAATCAGCAAGACCTTGAGTACGACTATCACCTGGCAGCCTTCGCTGACCCTGGGTTGATTCAGATGCGAGTCGAAAGAGGACAGCTAGAACTGGACAAATCCGGCGATCTGCACGTTCATGTCGGTAGTCGCAACATCCGCCTCCAAAGACCGCGGGCATATCAGGAGGTAAACGGAATCCAACACACCATCGAGGCCAAGTTCACGATACGCGAGCAAACGGTCGCTTTTGAGCTGGCGCGCTATGATAGGTCACTGCCACTGGTAATCGACCCCATACTAAGTTACAGCACACTTATTCAGGTCAACAACAATACTGAGCCGCACGGAGTGGCAGTGGATTCAACTGGCCACGCGTACATCACCGGGACCACGTATGCGACCAATTATCCAACGGTAGCCGCGCTTCAAGCCTCGAACCATGGCTATACGGATGCGTTTGTCACCAAGCTCAACCCGGCCGGGAACCAAATTCTATATTCAACCTACATCGGTGGAAGTGGGTTCGATGAATCGCGAGCAATTGCAGTTGATGCAGGCGGGAACGCTTACATTACAGGCAATGGGTCGCCAGATTTTCCTACGACAGCGGGCGCGTTCATGCGGACCTGTCCCGGGATTTGCAACACCCCATTTGTGGTCAAAATTCTGCCGAATGGCACACTTGGGTATTCCACCTGGACGGGAGGAAGCAACATTGCAGCGTGGGCCATCGCGGCTGACGCGACTGGTGCAGCGTACATCACGGGATCCTCTGCCTCTGATGACCTGCCTCTCGTCAATCCGTTCCAGTCTGCTCCCGCGGGAGCGTTCATGGTGAAACTGAATCCAAGCGGGGGCGGTATCGCGTACTCGACGTATTTGGGTGGAGCGGGCGATTGGGGCAAAGGTATCGCCGTGGATGCCGCGGGAAGCGCCTACTTGGTTGGCACTACAACGTCGGGTAGCATGCCTGTAAAAACCCCCATTCAACTCAGTCCGATTGGCAGGAACGCCTTCATCACAAAATTTGCACCGGACGGTAGGTCGCTGGTCTTTTCAACCTACTATGGCGGATCTGGTGTTTTCTTCTTCGAAAACGGAGGGGAGTCAGCTACAGGAGTTGCGGTAGACGCATTCAACAATGTGCACGTCGTGGGTACTAGCAGTTCGTGTGACTTCCCGCTATCGTTGAACGCCTTCAGCGCGGACTGCGTGGACGTGTCGAATGATCAAAAAGTATTTGTGCTAACGCTGGATCCCAGCGGCACACATGTTCTTTTCTCCACATTCTTGCCGAGCGGATTCTCGACCGGCATTGCTGTGGACAAAAAAGGTAATACTTACGTCACTGGAATAACGGCCGCAGGCAGCTTTCCTCTTCTAAAGGCCATTCAAAATGGTTTCCAGGGTGCAGGGAGTTTTGTAAGCGAATTTGATCTCACCGGCCAGCTCAAGTTTTCCACCCTGTTGGGAGCGTATGCGGGTGTTCAGACATCAGGAATTGCTGCCGATCCGAATGGAAACGTCTATCTGACGGGGATGAGTGCCGGAGACTTCCCCGTGGTCAACCCTATTCCCAGCCAGGTCCGAGCGACTTCGTGCTGTTATGGAATTTTCGTCTCCAAGATCTCGCCGGCGAATACTCCGCGAATTAGTGTTTCACCGCGAACTCTTCCTGTTGTCGCGTTGCGCAACGTGAGTTCAGCGCCGCTTGCCATCAACGGAATCACGGCTTCCAACAATTATGTTGTCGGCGGCGACTGTGGTTCTTCGCTGGCCAGCGGAAGTGCCTGTACGCTTGTCTTGCGACCCGGCCCTGACAATAAGCCCTCTACGACACTGGCCGTGAACAGCAATGCGGCAACCAATCCGCAGAATTTTGCGCTTAATCAGTCAACTGGCGGACTGGGACCAATACCGACTTTCACGATCAATCCGTCGACCCTCGGCTTTCCTGCGCAATTTATTGGTACTACCAGTGGGGCACAGCAGGTTACGTTAAGAAATGCAGGCTTGGAGCCGGTCACATTGTCCAGCATCGGTACTTCCGGTGATTTCCGGCATACGCACAACTGTTCCGCGGTGATGCCGCCGGCAAGCTTCTGTACGGTCACAGTCACCTATACTCCGACAAGCAGCGGAGGACTTTTTGGATCACTCAGCATTGTCCACAACGGATTCCAAGACGACATATTTCTTCGAGGATCCGGGAGTACTTCCGCAATCGCCTTGTCTGCCGCCAACATGCAATTCGGTGATCAACTAGCAGGAGCAACACCTCTGGGCCGCATCGTCAACATCACCAACACAACGCCCTATCCAGCGAGTGTCACTGGGGTCACGACGTCGCCGGGATTTTCCCAAACGAACACCTGTAGCGCACCGTTGTCACCCCACCAAAGCTGCCGCGCCGCGGTTACCTTCGATTCAGCCATGAATTTGGCGGTCACGGGCACTCTAACCGCTGCCAACTTTGGGCCTGGAGGACCGCAATCGGTCAATCTGTTTGGGAATGGTTTGATTGTCTCCGATTTAAAAGTAAAACCGTCTCAAATCGATTTTATTTGGGCGATCCAGGGATTTCCCGCGAGTCCAGCAGCGGTAACGTTGACCAATACGAGTAACAAACTACTGACGGGACTAAAGTTCACTCTCGATTCGTCCAGTTATAAACAGACGCACACTTGCACCACTAGCCTTGCGCCGGGCGCTAGCTGCACGGTGAACATCACATTTACGCCAGCGGCCCTTGGAACTATTCCCAGCACTTTGAGCATTCAGCACTCCGGCATCGGCTCGCCTCAGCTTGTGCACATGACCGGAATGGGTGTCACAGCCCTTTCAATCACTCCAAATCCTTTGGTGGCTCCCCCTCAGGTGGTTGGAACCACCAATAACGCTCTCGGGTTGGGGATCGGTAACGGCAGCGGGTATCCAAATGCCGTTACCCTGAACAGCATCACGGTGCAGGGAACAGATTTCAAATTGGGCAAGAATTTTTGTCCAACGACCCTTGATCGCTTTGTAGGCTGCACCGTTGTGATTGCCTTTAAACCCACCGCGACTGGATTGCGAACCGGGACAGCGACGATAGTGGCGTCCGACAGCAGTCAACCGCATGTCATCGACCTGCAGGGAACCGGCATCAGTAGCGGGAAGGGAAACTTGTCGACAACCTCTGTCGCGTTTTCCGCGCAGAAGGTCGGGACCACCAGTACGGTGAAACAAGTCACTTTGAGCAACAATGGCACCGGGGCTTTGCATTTAGGGCAGATTACTACGTCGCCAGCTTTTTTCTTGTTGAACTCAACATGCGGCACTACCCTGGCAGCGGGAGCGAATTGCGTACTGTCACTTCGCTTTGCGCCGACCCTAGCTGGGTTACTAACGGGAACTCTTACTGTGAACGATGATGGGCCCAACTCTCCGCATCTCGCTGAGCTCACAGGCCGCGGACAGTAAGTTCATGGACTCTCGGCCCCGGCACCAGCGGAGCATCACTCAAGGCACGAGTCGGCGCGGATCTTCATCCCATCTTTGGGTGTATCCAAATCAATTCTGTCTAGAACCCGGTTCGGAGAGCTGGAAAAGCGCGAGACACCGGACACGGCAATCGCGGTATACATATCTCTGACCAAGGCGTCTACGAGCGCCAAGTTCGACAATCTTTCACAAGATCAGATCGACCAGTTCGTAGCCGCATCTCTGGAAGTTGTGGACCGATGGAAAAAAGAGGTTGCGTGATGGCACGAAGAATTGAGTGACTGTAGTAAAACTGTAGTAGTTCTATGATCAAAATGAGTCCAATCCAGGCATGACTGCTCAACTCGGGCATTTTGTAAGTCGTTGACAAATCCAATAGAGTCCGAACACACCATTTCGTAACGGCAATCTAGTTCATGTCGGTTGTTGCGGACCACGCCGGTGAAAGCCAGAGTGGGTGTGCTCTCGTCGAGTGTCTATGTCCCGGCGCGCGGATAACATTCAGCCATGCAACCCGCAAGATATCGGAGATATTCTTGCATTCCTTCTCCGCTCTTAGCGGAGAGTCTGTAGACGGGCATACCTGGTCGCACTGCTTGAATGTTGGCGTGGGCTGCTTGCCAATCGAACTCAACCGCTGATGCCAAGTCAATCTTCGTTACGATTGCCACGTCCGCACTATTGAAAATGGTCGGGTATTTAAGAGGCTTATCTTCGCCTTCTGTCACGGAAATCAGGACCAGGCGTAAGTCTTCGCCTAGGTCGTAGGAAGAGGGACAGACGAGATTGCCTACGTTTTCGACGAACAGAAAATCCAGTTCGGCTAGGTTCCATCCATCCAAGGCTTTTTCGACCATTGCTGCTTCAAGATGGCACAAAGTTCCGGTGGTAATTTGCCGCACGGGGGCTTGACTGCGCGCGAGGCGCTCCGCGTCGTTGTCGGTCGCGAGATCACCCACGAGCGCGGCGACTCGGTATTGCGGTTGCAGCATCGTTAGAGTCCGTTCAAGAAAGGCGGTCTTGCCGGAACCGGGGCTGGAGACAAGGCTTACAACGAAGACTCCGGCATCACGGAAGCGCTGACGCAATGATCGCGCAATGGTGTCATTGTGTTTGAGAACGTTTTTTCGCACTTCTATCATGCGCGGCTCGCTCATGACGCCATCTCCAGAGCAACCACCTCGAGTTCCTTGCCACGCACGATTTCAGCTGTTGGAGTGCCACATTTGTCGCAGCAGAACAGTTGGATGGAACTCAGTGGGCGCTCTGCCTGGCACGTGCGACAAAAGACAACAACCGGGATCTCTTCAATGATCAGGCGCGATCCCATAAGAGGGGTGTCACTGGAAGCGATCTCGTAAGACGACAACAGGGCGTCTTTCACTACTCCCGACAACGCACCGAGCTTGAGATGCACTGCCTCGATCTGGCATCCTCGTTGCGCAGCTTCTTCCTGGGCCATTTCAACAATGCTCATCGCAATCGAGAGCTCATGCATGTTCGATCCACACCTCATCCCACGTCGACGATACAGGTCCGACCTTGCCATCCAACTTGAACGACTCTTCCGTCTTCGACAAGTATTGGAACGCCACGTTGACCGCCGGAAAGCTCGCGCATTCGATGAAGGGCAGTGAGATCACGTTCGACGTCATATTCGACGAAGTCAGAACCGCGATACTCGAGCCAATCTCTCATCTCCGAGGTGTGGGGACAACGCGCGCTACCAAACAATTCAAACTTCGCCACGATCCAATCCCTCCAACGCCTCGCGCATGATGTGATAAATCGAGGCCTGCACTTCCTGAATGCGTGGGATGTAATCGCATTGCACGACGATCGGAAAATCAGCAAGCCCGCGTCGTCGAATTTCGCCGCCGTCATATCCCAGCAGCGCGATTGTCAGCATTTTTCTCTTGCGGGCTTCTTCGAGGGCCATAACGATGTTGCGCGAGCCGCCGCTCGTCGAAATTCCGATTGCCACGTCCTGCGGTCTCGCCTGGGCAATGAGTTGGCGAAGGAAAATGACTTCGGTGCCCACGTCGTTCGCAACGGCCGTGATGTTGGCGGGTTCCAGAGACAAAGATACGGCGGGAATCGGTCGATATCCCACAGGTGGAAGAACACAATCGACCGCCCAATCGTTGGCGTCGGTCGCGGATCCGCCGTTCCCAAAGAGGATCAGCTTCCCACCTCGCTTTAAGCGTTCTCCGATCGCTATCGCCGCCGAACTAATTTGCTCCGTTTGTTCAAGTGCAATCTGTGTGCGTAGTTTTGCGTCATCTTGTACTTTCATTCGAATCGAGGACGCGACTTCCGCCACTAAGTCGCCAGTATCTTGCTTCTGCTGTCCTAGAAATGGATAGAGAAATCCGGACTCGCCCACATCGTGGCCGAGTTGCTGATGTTCTAGAAACACGTGAACTGTTTCCCAAAGGGTGTGATACAGAATCTCGATGGTCTCTTGGTGGATAAACGGATCGTCTGAAGAGGGTTCTGTGCCGTAAGAACCTTCGACGCCCGGCAGAGCAAATGTCATAGCGTCTCGGGCATACGCTTCCTGAAGGGTAGCCCAGACTTCTGGATCTCCTTCGGGCGGCCCAAATCCCATTACGATGTCTTCGGGCTGCAATATAGTTCGAATCCAGGGACGAAAACATAACGACAAATCCATCGCCGGGAGCGCTCGTTTACCTACGATGACGGGGTGAACGAATTCGACCGACACATGTTGCGCATCGGTTGCATAAGGACCGCGACCGAAGGCAAGCAGCCTGCCGCCTCGTAAGAATCGATCCGCCATGTCGCGGGATGCGAGCGCCAACCGTGGGGCCTCGCGAGCGAAAAAGCGTTCCATTATCCGGTTTCGTTCCCGGAGCCGCTCTTCGACTTGCGTAGCGAGTTGATATTCCGTCGCCATGATCAAGTCTCTAGCAAATCCTCGGAAGAGGATCGCCCACTAACATGTCAACGATCCTGCTGCCACCATAGCGTGTCGTCTCAAGAACAGTGCCGGCTGGAGCTGCTCGAACTTCGCCGATCAATCGTGCCTCTTCGCCACCCGGCGTCGCGTGCAGCGCGTTCAAAGCACTCTCGGCGTATTCCGATGCTACAACCGCCAGAAATTGTCCTTCATTTGCAATGTGGAGTGGATCAAGTCCAAGTAGCTCACAGGCCCCACGCACGCTGTCGCGCACCGGGATCTGATCTTCGAAAAGAACGATGCCCAGCCCGCAATCGCGTGCCAGTTCATTGAGCGACGTGGCTGTTCCACCTCGCGTGGGGTCGCGCATCCAACGCACGCCGGGCCCCGCTTGTTTTACTAAAGCTTCGACCAAAGGAAGGACTGAGCGGGTGTCGGATGTCAGGTTCGCCTCAAGATCAAGCTCTCCACGCGCCAAGAGAATCGTAATGCCGTGATCTCCGATTGGCCCTGAGAGTAATACCTTGTCTCCAGCGCGAACCGAGCGAGCGCTCAAAAGGAGATCTGGGATAAGACGGCCGACCCCCGTTGTCGTGATGTACATTCCATCAGCCTTGCCGTGCTCAACAACTTTAGTGTCTCCCGCGACTATGCGGACGCCGGCTTTTCGTGCGGCATCGGCCATCGCCTGCACCTGCGCCTCTAGAACGTTGCTGGCGAGGCCCGCTTCCAAGATGAATGTGCAGACCATCGTTTCGGCGCGTGCACCCGATACCGCCAGATCGTTTACGGTGCCATTGACCGCCAGTTCTCCGATGCAGCCGCCCGGGAAGCTGAGCGGTTTGACGACGAACGCGTCGGTAGTCATCGCCAGCGACGATGAGCCCAACTGAAAGTGTGCTGCGTCGCCGAGTGGTTCCTCAGAGGAGGGAAACAATAATGGAGCAAAGAGCCCTTCGACGAGGCGACGGCTGGCTTTACCACCGGCGCCATGAGCCATCTCGATTTGGGTATCGCGGAACCGCAAGCGCCGCGAATTCCTAGCCACCGAGATAGGATTCAGGCCGTCGGTCTCAGAGTTACCATTGCCGTCTTGCGGTGTTCGTAATTGAAGTAAGCTGCGCATGATCCTTCCGACGACACCATAAGCGCGCCAATTGGATGTTCGGGCGTGCACTCATGGCCAAAAAGCTTGCATTGATGAGGCTTCAAGACACCTTTCAGTACCTCGCCGCATTGAGCGGCCCGCGGGTCCGTGACGCGCACTCCCGGTACGTCGAAGCGTCGTTCTGAATCCCACTCCGCGTATTCATCGCGGACTCGAAGGGCCGATTGCGAAATAAATCCCAAGCCCCTCCATTCGAAGTACGGCCGTAGCTGAAAAACCTCAGCCATGGCTTTCAATGCGGAACGGTTTCCTTCCCAAGGAACAACCCGCTTGTATTGGTTCTCAACTTTGGAATGGCCGGCTTTCAATTGGCGTAACAGCATTACGATCGACTGCAGCATGTCCAAAGGCTCGAACCCGGACACCACGATCGGTTTGTTTTCGACACTCGCAATCCATTCGTAGGGGCGACAGCCGATGACAGTGGACACGTGTCCCGGACCGATGAATGCATCCAGGCGCATATCTGGAGAATCGAGGATTGCGCGAATCGCAGGAATGATCGTTACGTGATTGCAGAATACTGAAAAATTGTGGATACCATCGCTCTTCGCACGGATGAGCGTTAATGCCGTGGAGGGAGCTGTGGTCTCAAATCCGATGGCGAAGAACATGACATGCTTGTCGGGATTAGCCTTGGCAATCTTCAGTGCGTCTGCGGGCGAGTAAACGATGCGCACGTCCATTCCCCGTGCTTTGTGCTCAAGCGGGCTGCCTTGAGTTCCCGGAACCCGCATCATGTCGCCAAAAGCAGCAAAAATGACGCTTGGATCCTGCGCGATCGACAAACCATCGTCGATGCGGCCCATGGGAAGAACGCATACTGGGCAACCAGGGCCATGAATCAGTTCAATGTTTTCCGGCAGGACATCTTTTAACCCAAAACGATAAATCGCGTGAGTGTGTCCGCCACAGACTTCCATAATGCGGTAGTGCCGCTTAGGATCCGCGAGGCGACGTATTTCAGAGCATGTCCGGGTGATAACGTCAGGATCCCTGAATTCATCCACGAACCGCATGATCTTCTCCCACTGCGCTATGTTTGGTTCGCGCCTACTGCTTGCGCACGTTGCCCGCGTCCAGGTTCTCCAAACCATAGCCCTGAACTTCTTCCATGGCTTGCTCGGCTTCGCCTAGCATGGTTAAGGTTCGCATCTGGTCGATCGCGTCTTGTTCACTGATCTTGCTCATTGCGAAGCCGACATGAACGAGCACCCAGTCTCCGGGTTTCGGCATGTCATCTTCGAGCAATCCAAGGTCAACGCGACGGCGCACGCCAGCGACCTCGACCGTGGCCAGGCTAGCGCTGTCCGGTACCAATTCCACGATCTTTGCAGGTATTGCCAAGCACATAAGTCGATTACCCCTGTTTCTGAGCAACTACTTCGAACGTGATTTTCACGTCATCTTTCACTTTAATCGTCCCACCGACGGCAGAAACTAGCTTGATGCCATAAGCTGTCTGCTTCAGCGAACACTCTCCGTATGCCCGTAGAAGGTCGTCGTTGAAAGTGACGCGCGCGGAAACTGGCTGATCATGAGTAATACCGTGCAGCGTCAGTTGTCCACTGAGAGCGACCCAGTATTGCCCATCCGCAGTCTTGCTTGCTGACACGGTCGAACAGTCGTAGGTGACTTCTGAATACTTCGAAGCCTCTAGAACTTCTTCGCGCCCGCGACGTTCGATCTCGCGCCTGTCTTCGTCACGAACATCGTTCAACGCCACTAACGAATCAACCTTGATGGTTATTCGTACACTAGAGGATTTCAAGTCCGCCGGGTCAACTTGAAGATCGCCAGACAAATCGCGAAAAATGATGGTTGGATTATGGCCGAGGGAAGACAGAATGCCGCCCGCCATCGCTTGCACAGTCAACTTGCTCCTTCCCGCATCAATCGCGTAATGAACGGTGGCTTCCTCCGGACTCGGTCGTGCTGATGATAGGTGCAAGAAATAACCCTCCTGGTTGGGGCGAAAAGCTCATTCTAGTGGCAATCTTCTTCACTTCTGCTTCCGTGCAACAACATAAAAAGAGAATTTCAATTCGTCTTGCAACTTCAAAGTCCCCCCGGCGATCGAAGCAATGCGGATCCCGTAATCCGTTTGGAGAATTGCAAACTCGCCGTAGGAGCGAAGACTATCGACTCCGAGGGCAACCTGAGCCCGAAAGGAATGCGTGTTTGTTACCCCGTGCAAAGTGAGTGGCCCCGAAATATTAACTCGATAGAGTTCTGGTTTTAGTTGTTCCGCGACGATCTGCGAACTATCAAACTTCGCCTCGGGAAACCTCGCAATCTCCAACACCTCCTGGTTCATCACGCGATGCAATTCCCGCCGGTCATCGTCTCGAATCTGATCCAGCACTTCGAGCGAACTGAGCCCGATCTTCACTCGCAACGTCGATTCGGCGATAGCACCGGCCGATAAGGTGATCTCAGCGCCCCAATCGCGAATCGCGATCTTTGGGCTATGCGCCACCGCTGATATCAACCCGCCCGCAAAGGCCTGAACCGTGAACTGACTAGCGCGTACGTCAATTGCGTAAGGAGTGAGGTCACCCAATGTTTATCCTCCCCAGACAAGAACAGCTTAGCTGCTCTCACCGCAACCAACATCGAGCCCCCTCGTTCTCGAAAATTGATGTCCTACATCGATCTCAACTTCAGATATTTATCGATGTCGGGAAGTGCAGTCTGCATCAAGCCGCCAACACCCATGTTGCCGAGATACTTTCTCACGATCGGGTTTGAAAGGATCAATCCCGCACCAAACACCATCAAAGCCAAGCCGCCAACCATGTAGAGAGTGTCTCTGTCAGTCGACATGCCGTTTGTAGGATGCTCTGCCAGTTCCATTGCCACGGTCGTCTCCTCGTATTTTCTAGTTAGTCGCTTTTCAAAAGCTTATGCACAAGGGATTCAACTATCGTTGCAGCTTCATCCACCGCTGCCGCAACAGGTTCACTGAGGCCCATGTGCCCTTCGTCCCCGCCGAGAGTAGCCGGTTCACATCCCACTAAAAGAATCTTGTTCATCGGGGCATTCATTGCCTTCGCCATGGCCAGAACTTTCAGAGGATTCATTCCATGTGAATCCACCACATCATCCGCTGGTCCCAGTGCGTCGAGATCGGGCTCAACGACGTAGATGGTTCCCGGTTCTTGTCCGCGCGGACATGCGTCCACAAGAATGGTTGTCTCGTATCCCTCCTGCAACGCATAGACGAGGTCAAGACTGCGAATCCCGAAATCAACAATCCGCACACCGTCGGGCAGGCCTTTGTCGGTGAGCCGGCGCACTACTTCAACACCAAACGAGTCGTCTCCGAGAAAAATATTGCCGATTCCGGCCACCAATATCCTGGGCCGAACGATTGCAGGCACGTCAAATTCTCTTGCCGAGAGCAGTTCTAATTCGGCCGGGTCGAAAAAGAATCGATGGCCGGGTTGTCGCAGAAGTCCCAAATCCCGCCCGGGGTCATCATCGAGCACGACACAGACGTGGACCTTCCCTTCGTAGTCTTGTTCGATGCTTTCAATTAACGCATTTTGGCCGGCGAGTGCTAAGTCGAAAACGTCGCCGCCTTTCCGCGGAAGCAGTCGTACGCGATCGCCCACAGCTAGTTCTGTGTCGCCAACGCGAACACGATCAACCGATGTCTTGTCTTCCAACAGTTGCCATTCCCATTCGTTCATGGCTTGTCCGTCACAGCGCGCAATCCGCGCAAAACACCGTGCAGTTTCATGAGCTGATCAACCGGCAACGACTCAGTTCGCTCCAGAATCTGACGGGCCCGAACATCTGACTCGCGCATCTCCCGTTTTTCTTCATCAGTCAGTGTCATGATTCGGAGGGAAAGAATCTCGTCAATTTCGGTGCCATCAAAAAGATCACCGGAGCTCTCCGGTGCGATCTGCGGATAGTCGTACAAGATGATGGGAGAAGACAAGAGAGTATCGCGTTGACCTTGCTGGCCAACCAGCACCGGAAATGTTCCGATATTGCGGCAGCCAGAGGCGTAGTCCCGGACCGCTTCGGGAGGATCAATGGCTGAAAGAAATTCGCCGCCGCTCGCCACCAGAACGGTGTGCGTCGAGCACATGGCCTTCGTGACAGCAGTTTCTCGCGTGCCCGAAGTCGCTGTATCTGTTGCGAGGTTTCCCACAATCACGCGAACTGTGAAAAGGTCATCTTTAACGTGTGTGACGCTCACCTCTACTACACCGTTTAGGATCGCTCGTTCTCGGATAATCACGCCAACTACATTCCCGCTTAGATCTCGCACGTCCTCGAAACTTTCCTCAGGTGGAAACGAAAAAGAATGTACAAAGGGTTGATGACTCGTTTGTTCAATCGAGAGTGCTGGCAGGCTGACTTCTCGCTCAATTGCTTCCTGCCATGGTTGAAGGATTCGATCGTCAACAACCAGCGTGGGAACAGCTTCAAATTCCTGCGCGCCCGCTTTTGTTAGCTCGCCGACCGTAGTCCGCACTCGACCCAGCGAACGATTGACCAGCTGCAAAAAACGTACCTTCACGTTCAGTCGCGTTGCGATTGTGCCTTGCACCAAAACTTCCGTTTGCATCATCCACGCATCGGTCCCCTTCTGCGCGTCGCTGTAAGCGCGCGGATAGAGGACACCGAAATTCCAGCGTTGCTGGTTCTTTACGGCAGAAGGACGGTAGGGGTAGAGCATGTATCCTTCATACAGAACGGCCTTCGCAATCTGATCGACGACAGCAAGACTCATCGCACCACCGCCTCGTGCGCCAGGAGCAGCTCTTCGATGGCTTGCTCCCAAATTGGAATGCCTTTTCGAATTTTGTATTGATAAAGGCGTTCGAACGCGTCGCGTCGAAGACAAAGCCAGGCCGTGTTTGGGTAGAACGCCTCAATTACATCTCGCCAGACTTGCACCGGCAACTTGAAGCGCGCTTCTTTGTTCCACGAAATCGGCGCCACCTGCAAGCCTGCGCCGCCTTTGGCGTAAAACACTGTTCCGCTAAACATCAAACATAGCGGAATGACGCCATCTTGAAGGCCGTAAAAGTATTTTGTCGCGGCGACATTGAAGTCGAATGTGCATGGAATGGGTAGATCAACCACAGTTTCATGGACGAAGGAAGGCACAACTACGGGAGCGTGGGTCCATAGTAGACTTCGAAGCGTTTGCCCCCAGCGATCTGGCTCGCCGAAGAGGTCTCGCAGCTTTTCCTGCTCATCAGATGTGTAATGTCTGCGTGTCACTTCAATTTGAATCTGTGAGCGAAGCGCTACGGTATGAATCGTCTCATCTGGATCGCTGTTGGATACGCGAAGCTTCAGTGCCAGTTGGGGAGCCGCGGCATAAGGGGTAACTTCGGCGGATTCGATTTGGAAATCCAGGTCAGGCATTGGATTCCTTTGGTAACTCTGCGCGGCTCTTCAAGTCAGCAAAAAAGCGGCCCAGTTCCTGCCACACTTCAGTTCCACCGGAGAGTCCGCGCCAGTGCGTGCGTATCAAACCAACCAGTTTGAAGCACTCATCAATGGGCAGAAGATAATATTCGGCTTCCTGTCCGCCGCGCGCGTGACCAACGCGATTCACAAGCAGGGCTTCAACATCGCCCTGCATGTCTTCGAGTACCGGGTTCATGCTCACGATATCGCTCCAAGTTTCAAGCGCGAGCAGCGACTCGGTCGCTCCGGCAGGGCTCGGATATAGCGATACAACCCGTTCCTCAAGGCTGCTCTTGTAAAAGAACGCCATGTTGATGGGAATCATCAAGCCATCCCACTGGGCATCGGTCATACAGAAGTCAGTCAGAAACCTTACGCGTCTCGATACTCGCTTAAACTTCCCGCCCTCTTGTCCGCTGAAGAGAACGGCGCATGCATCACAGGAGCACAATAGTTTTCGCTTTGAGATTTCAACCAAATGAGGATGATTGAACGAAAGATCGTTTCCGCACAGCTCACAACGCTCTGCCGATCGCGTCCGGCGAGTCAGTTGCCGCAGCGTGCCAAAGGCGCTTTCGAAGTCAGTGGATCCTGCACTCATAGGTATCTATCACCAAAACCTAAAACCTTACTTGCCACCGTTGCCACTGAGGGGAGAACTCGTTGCGGATGCTGGTGCGAGCAATCCACCCCCTAACAGACTTTCAAGCGCGACGAATCCGGACGCCGACTTCTCTTCGAGGCCCTCCACGACCAGTGAGGTAGTGTCCGGAGCGCCGCCGTAGACCGCCTCCTCGACCATTGTGCGCAACGAGCTGGTTGTCGACCCACAACTATGACTCGTTGTTTCGATCTTTACCCGGACCGCGCCGCTCTCAACCGACAGCAATTCCAATTCCGCCCCAGCTTTGCGCAGGCTTGGGCGCACGCGATCGACAGACTTGACGACTCGCGTGGCATGATCATCAGGATGGAGCCCGTGCAGAATCAGCAGGCTGCTTACAAGTTCGTCGCGACCCAGATTATTAATAATCCGTTCGCCGGGTTCGCCCGCTTCAAAGACAACTTCCATCATCCGTTCCAGTCCTGTGCCATGCAGTTCCATCAGCAACTGAACCAGCTCGCGAGCGGCGATTCGCGAGGTTGGATCGCGAATGTCGTCAAGTTGACCTACCAGGTCGCCGATCCTCTGTACGCGCTGTTGAAAGTCCTTTTGATCTTTCACGATCCTCCTGACAACACAAGGAGCGAGAGCTTGAATCAGGTTGCCAAGACGCTTTCCCCCTGCGACTGGCCTTCCTTTAATGTTTTGCTCTCACTCCTTGCTTGTTGGTGAAACCGCTTAGTGCTGCAGACCAAACATTGGGGAATGCCGAGTCTCAATTACTTTTCCTTCCCCGACGTACATGTGGACACCACACGGGAGGCACGGATCAAAACTCCGAACCGCACGCATGATGTCGATGCCCTTGAATTTATCTGGACCGTTTTCCTCGAAAATCGGCGTGTTCTGTACCGCATCTTCATACGGCCCAGGCGTCCCGTAAACATCTCGAGGATTGGCGTTCCACGGCGTCGGAGGATAAGGATGATAGTTCGCGATCTTTCCTTCCCGAATCACTACGTGGTGAGAAAGCACGCCGCGAACTGCCTCGTGGAATCCACAACCGATGGCTTCCTCGGGGACCTTGAACTCCGTCCACGTCTTTGTTCGCCCAGCATGTAATTCCTCGAGCGCCTTTTCCATGAAGTGCAGTGCGGCGGCAGCAGCATAAACTTGGAAATAGGTCCGAGCACGATCTCTTTCGATTGCGTTGCTCCATTTCGGAATTTTCCACTCGAATTCAACTTCGGGCAGCGACGCAGTCTTCGGAAGATACATTTTTACGCTGTGGCCGGTGGACTTGATGTAGCCGATGTCCACTAACCCGGCGAGAGCAGTTGCCCACAAACGCGCGATCGGACCGCCTCCGGTATCGAGAGCAAGGTGATCCCCGGTGCGTTTGTCGAACCAGCGCGGCGACATAACCCATGTGTATTTCCCACCGAAGTCCCGTTTTTGTGGCCTGGGAATCGTGGATTGGTTCCATGGATGGTGTTTGTCCACTGGGTTACCGAGCGGATCGGTCTTCACAAACGTTTCTGCGTTCTGCCAGTCGTCGTAATAAGAACTGCCAAGGAGAATGCGGATGTTTAAGTTGATGTCGACCAGATCCGTGGTAACTAGTTTGCCGTCGACGACGACGCCGGGAGTGACGAACATCTTGTTCCCCCACTTCGTCATGTTTTTGTAGGTGTAGTCGCAGTGAGCAGGATCGTTAAATGATCCCCAACACGCCAGCAGGACGCGCCGCTGTCCCACTTGCTCGTATCCCGGGAGAGCTTCGTAAAAGAAATCAAACAGATCGTCGTGCAGCGGTACGACTTTCTTCATGAATTCGACGTATTTCATGAGTCGTACCAGATAGTCCGTGAACAGCTGAATAGTCGGCACGGTCCCCACGCCCCCTGGATAGAGGGTGGATGGGTGCACATGCCGTCCTTCCATTAGACAAAACATCTCACGAGTCATCCTGCTCATCTGGAGCGCTTCTCGATAAAAGGCTCCGGTGAACGGATTCAACGCTTTCATGATGTCGGCGATGGTGCGATACCCGTGCAGATTGGAATTCGGTGCTGTTGTCTTTTCGGCTTTCGTCCAGACAGTCGGATTCGTCTCCTTCACCATCTGTTCGCAGAAATCGACGCCAACCAGGTTGTCTTGAAAGATGTTGTGATCGAACATGTACTCGGCGGCTTCACCAAGATTGACGATCCACTCCGCAAGCGCTGGTGGCCTCACCCCGAATGCCATGTTCTGGGCATAGGTAGCGCAGGTGGCGTGATTGTCGCCGCAGATCCCGCAGATGCGGCTCGTAATGAAGTGAGCATCACGGGGATCCTTCCCCTTCATGAAAATGCTGTAGCCTCGGAAAATTGAGGATGTGCTGTGGCATTCCGCGACGCGGCGGTTCTCGAAATCGATTTTGGTAAAGATCCCGAGACTTCCCACGATGCGAGTGATCGGGTCCCAGTTCATTTCGACCAGGTTCCGCGATTTGGTAGGAACCTCTTTGGTTGGTGCTGTGACAGTCGCCATTGCGATCGCTCCTCTCAGTAGGTTCTCGGGTGATAGCCGGTTGTGAGTTCTGCTCTAGCGTGCCGCCACTTGGGTTCTTTGTTGACCGTCGCCTGGGTCATTGAGCGCAAGGCGCTAACCGCGCGCCCATATGCGCTGGCTGCCGCCGTCGACACCTTCGCGCCGGGTGGCTCGTCCATGAATGGCATGAATTTGTCAGGGAACCCGGGCATTGTGCAACCAATGCAGATTCCTCCGACATTCGGACAGCCTCCAATCCCCGCCATCCATCCGCGTTTCGGAACGTTGCAGTTCACCACCGGGCCCCAGCATCCGAGTTTGACAATGCATTTCGGCGACCCGTACACCGATGCGAAATCACCTTGTTCGTAGTAGCCAGCGCGATCACAGCCTTCGTGCACCGTCTGCCCAAATAGCCACGTCGGCCGCAGCTGATCATCGAGCGGAATCATTGGCGCCAGCCCAGCAACTTGATATAGGAGGTACAGAACCGTTTCCATGAAGTTGTCGGGTTGGACCGGGCAACCGGGGACATTTACGATCGGCAGCCCTGCCACCGAACGCCAGTCCCAGCCAAGGTAGTCGGCTAATCCCATGCAACCTGTAGGATTGCCCTCCATCGCATGAATGCCGCCGTAGGTTGCGCACGTTCCGCAGGCAAGGACCGCAACCGCTTTGGGCGCCAGCCTGTCAATCCATTCGGTGGTCTTGATGGGTTGTCCACTCGCGGGATCTGTTCCGAGCCCTGCCCAGTAACCTTCTTTTTTGATGTTTTCGTTGGGAATGGAACCTTCTACAACAAGTACAAACGGATCCAGCTTGCCTTTCTCCGCCATATACCAGAACTTCATGAAGTCGTCGCCGTTCTCGTATGCGAGAACGGGATTGTGAAGGTGAACTTTAGGCAGCCCAGGGATTGCGCCCAAAATCACGTCTTCGATACTTGGTTGAGTTGCTGCTGTAATCGAGACCGAGTCTCCGTCGCAGCCTAGGCCTGCCGTGATCCAGACTACGTGTACTTCCGCAACAGCCGGTGCTTTCTGCGTCACTCGACCGTAAGGAGCTGCTTCCGCTGCCATCGCTGGACTCCTTTCGAAAATGTTTTCAGTTTGGAGAGACTTCAGTTTTCCTGAAACTAAGGTCGTAGGGTGAACAACGAGGCCGGTCACACACAAATACTTCGAGCCGCCAAATCAACGTTCTCAGACGAAACCATAAGACCAAGAAGCGGGCACTGGGCACAAGCGGGAGCCGCCCTGTAACTTCATTCAGGGATTCGGCTCAGTTTGCCGTAAGGGATTCCCTTAGCGGTGGGGAGAAGGCGGCTCGTTGCATCAAGCCGTTTTTTCGCGGATGTTCCACTGAATTGCGTGCTGCACAAGCTCGCGCGCGCTCTTGAGCGATAGTTTTTCTTTGATGTGAGCTTGGTAAGTCTCAACTGTCTTTACGCTCAAATGCAAGTCTTCGGCGATCTGGCGTGTGCTGTGTCCATCGCCGATCAAACGAAATACTTCCAACTCGCGGTCCGTGAGGTCAGCGATCGGTGAATGCACTTTCTCAGCGCCGCCAATGTATTGCTGCAGCATTTTGTTCGCGACGCGATCGCTGACGTAAATTTCGCGGTTCAAAATTCTTCGCACTGCGATCAAGACTTTCTCGGTTGCTTCCTGTTTCATGATGTAACCGTTCGCACCGGCTCGTAGCGCGCGTTCGGCATAAATCGACTCGTCGTGCATCGAAAGAATGAGCACCGGGAGTGTCGGATATTTCCCTCGCACGCTCTTGAGTAGATCGAGGCCATCAGGGCCGTTCAGAGAGATGTCCACAATAAGAATGTCGGGCTTAACCGTGGGAATCTGCTGCATCGCGGCCGCGGATTCCTCGGCTTCTCCGCAAACGGTGAGATCCGGTTCGCGATTGATCAGGAGCGCCAGCCCTTGCCTGACGATCGGATGATCGTCGACGACGAACACTCGATTCTTGCTTGCACCGGAAGCAGTCTGGTGAGTCACGTCCATTCGTCCTTCTATGCGGTCGGTGCGGCTCCGATTGGGAACCGGCACGTCACGATCGTACCGTGTGGGGGTTCCGGGCGAACTTCCAGATTTCCACCTATCATGCCCGCGCGGTAGTTCATGATTCTGAGGCCAACCCCGGTGTGCCGTTGCGTCGGCGGCTCGAATCCGATGCCGTCATCTTTTATCATCAACGTGCCTTCCCGTTCGCCCGAAAAAAGCCGGATCAGAATGTTTTGTGCACGCCCATGCTTGATCGCGTTGTTTACAGCTTCCTGAGCAATGTGGAAGAGATGGGTAGCCATTGGCGTGTCATGAATCAGAACCGGCTGGTCACATTGAAAGTGACAATTGATTCCGAATAGATCTTCAATTTCGCCAGCCCGCATCTGCAAGGCCGACATGAGCCCGTGAGCATCAGACACAACCGGAAGCAGACCGCGCGACAGCTCGCGAGTTTTTAGAATTGCATCATTGACTAACTTCACAATCTTCGCCGCATCGACGGCTTCCGGTATCTCCCGATCCGCCAGCTTCTGTTCCTGCACCTTTGTCATGAATGCGATCCCGGTCAAATGCTGCCCGAGTCCATCGTGCAAATCTTGACCGATGCGACGCTGCTCACGTTCGCTAATCTCCAGTACGGTCTTCTCGAGGCTCTTGCGTTCGCTGATATCGCGTATCGCACTCGACACCAACACACCTTCTTCTGTCTCAAGTGGACTCAGGCTGATCTCGACAGGAAACTCAGTTCCGTCCTTATGCAATCCGTAGAGTTCCAGCCCCGCGCCCATCGGTCTCACTCGCGGCTCAGTGAAAAAACTTTTTCTATGACGCGGATGCTGTCGTCGCAAGCGCTGCGGCACCAGCTTTTCGATTTCTTCCCCCAGCAACTCGTGTCGACCATACCCGAACAGCTTTTCGACCTGGGCGTTGACCAGAACGATTTTGCCAAGTTGGTTGACCACGACTACGGCGTCGGGAGCGGCTTCAAGTAATCCGCTGAATTTTGCTTGCGCTCTCTTCTGTTCGGTTAGATCGATCCCCGACGCGATAACGTACGTCGGCATTTCATTTGCGCCCGGCAAGAGAGCGGCGGACCAAGCAATTGTGCGCTTATCTCCGGTGCGCGTAATCCAACGGCTCTCATATTCGGTTCTGGACGTGCTCTCGCATATTTCTACGAACAGCGAACGAAACCGCGGGACCTCCTCGTGAGCGACGAACAATTCCCAGATGCACTTGTCGCGGACTTCAGCGAACGAATATCCCGTGAGCTGTTCGCACGCGCGATTAAATCGAATAATCCGCCCCGTCCGGTCGAGCACCATCACTAATGCTCCTACCGTGTCTAGAATTGCCGATACAACATTGCGCTCATCTTGTAGTGCTTGTTCTGTTTGCTTAAGGTCCGTGATATCGAAGGCAATTCCATGGATGAACCAAGGACGTCCATCCTTGCGCCGAATGATCTTGGCCTCACACTGAAACCAAATAATTCGTCCATCGCGAGCCATCACGCGGTATGAAGAACGCAGCGGCGCGCCCGAAAGAAACATGACCGCTGCTTCTTCGCTCCAACGTTGCTTATCATCCGGGTGAATATGCTGATACCAGCGAACAGGATCTTCGAGCCACTCTTCCTGGGAAAAACCAAGCGATGCTTCGATCTGAGGACTGACATACGCCTCGCCGATTCCGCGATCGAGGTACACCATGAAAATTACAGCAGGTATCTGCTCGAGTAAGGCTCGGTACTTCGCCTCCGGTGCGAGCCGCTCTTCTTCGCTCAGCGACGCAGCGTCGAGATCTGCCGGATAGTAAGTAATGTGACCAGGCCTCGTACCGGCTTGAGCTCGATAGACACCGGCGAGTTCTTCCAGAACATCAACCGCCGCAGACTCAGCCGACTCTGGCGGTAGATTGGAAAGCGAAGGCTCCACATGAACGCGATTTTTAGGCAAAGAAGTCATTTCTGTTGCAAAAACGATTGCTACTTTTCAGAGTTGGTAACGTTTCGTTTGCGCCAGCTCGGTTCCTTATTTAAAGAGGCCTGCGTGAACCTTCGCAGCGCATGGATAGCGCGCCCGTAGGTTTGTACAGCGTTGGATGACAGTAGCGACCCCGGCGGTTGATTCATGAATGGCATGAACTTGTCCGGAAATCCTGGCATCGTGCATCCAATGCAAATTCCGCCCACATTTGGGCACCCGCCCACTCCTCCCATCCAACCGCGTTTGCCCACGTTGCATTGAACGACTGGACCCCAGCAGCCAAGTTTTACGATGCAAAGGGGGGAACCATACTCCTCTCCAAATTGTGCCTGCTCGTAGTATCCGCCGCGATCGCAGCCCTCATGTACGGTGTTACCAAACAACCATGTCGGGCGCAGAGCTTCATCCAGTGGAATCATGGGCGCGCGTCCGACGGACATATGCAGCAAGTACAACAACGTCTCCATGAAATTGTCGGGCTGCACTGGACACCCCGGAACGCAGACAATCGGAATTCCCACCTTCGACTTCCACTTCCACCCCAGGTAGTCAGGAAGCCCCATGCATCCCGTAGGATTTCCCTCCATGGCATGAATGCCGCCATAGGTTGAGCACGTGCCAGCCGCAACGACCGCCCAGGCATTCGGAGCCAGACGATCAATCCACTCGCATGTCGTAATTGGCTGTCCGGTTTTCGGATCCGTGCCAAAAGACGCCCAATAGCCCTCCGATTTATTGTTTTCGTTTGGAATGGAGCCTTCCACTACGAGGATGAATGGTCGATCCAAAGTCCCCTCCGCCGACTGTCGGAAGAAGGACAAAAACTCGTCGCCATTCTCCATGGAGAGGAATGGATTGTGTAAGCGCACCTTTGGAATCCAAGGGAGTGCGCCCATCAACACATCTTCAATGCTGGGCTGCGTCGCGGCTGTCATCGCGATGGTGTCTCCATCGCATCCAAGACCAGCGGTTAGCCAAAGGACGTCGATCTCGCGCATTCCATCCTGCTTCGCGTCCATTCCGATCCCTTCGGAGCGCCGAGCGTGGCTCTCGCGCACTGCGTGCCGCTGCGCCGTCCAAATTACCACGATTAGCGGCCCCTCGCGTCGCGACACGACGGACGCATACCATCTCGATCTCCTCGGCTCTTGTTATAGTGCTGTCTTACCCTGATGGCCCCACCTGTTCATCCCCCTTCCTCTGCTCCTAGTCTTTCACAGGAGGTGCGCGCTACTTTTCATCTCGCATGGCCCCTTGTCCTCGCCGAAGTTGGCTGGATGAGTATGGGAATCGTCGACACCATCATGGTCGGGCGACTTCCGAATAGCGCCGTGGCCATCGGCGCTACTGGATTGGGCCAAAGTCTTTACCACAGTGTTGCAATTTTCGGAGCGGGACTCTTACTCGGCCTGGATACTTTCGTCGCACATGCATTCGGTCGCGAAGACATTGAAGACGCGCGGCACTCCTTGGTGAACGGATTGGTAATTGCTCTAATCCTTGCGCCGATCCTTATGCTCACCGTGTCGTTCTGGCCTGCGCTGATGCAACGCTTTGGAATCAGTCCGGAACTTGTCGAGCCCATGCGCCCGTTCTTGCGAGCAATAAATTGGGGAACGCTCCCGTTGCTCGGATATTTTGCGGTCCGACGCTATCTCCAAGCGGTGAATGTCGTGCGTCCGATTACTTTTGCCCTCGTTTCAGCCAACATTATTAATGCAGTTGGCAATTGGGCATTCATCTATGGGCACCTTGGCTTTAGATCGATGGGTATCACAGGGTCTGGATGGTCTACTTGTATCGCTCGCGTATACATGTTCACAACCCTGGTGTTTGTGCTTTTGTGGGTGGAATCAAAGCGGTCGTTACCACGCTGGGGCAGCAACGTCCGTATTGATTTTGGTCGAATCATTGCGCTTCTGCGTCTTGGCGCTCCTGCGGCAACACAGATCATGCTCGAGATCAGCGCGTTTGCCGCGGCAACCGCCCTGTGCGCGAAGTTGGGACCATTACCACTGTCCGGCCACGAAATCGCGCTTAGCTGTGCCGCGTTCACGTTCATGGTTCCGCTTGGTATCAGTTCAGCAGCTGCCGTGCGCGTGGGCCAATATCTTGGTAGACGAGATCCGCAAGGTGCGAGGCGCGCGGGATGGTCGGCGATCGCACTGGGATGCGGCTTCATGAGCTGCTCCGGCTTGATCTTCGTTCTAATGCCAACTCAAATCGCACGTCTCTTCTCACCAGATCCGGTCGTGATCAAAGTGGGCGCCACTCTATTGCTGGTGGCCGCGGCTTTTCAATTGTTCGACGGCCTTCAGACCGTCGCCACGGGTGCGCTTCGGGGAACCGGTGACACGCGTACGCCGATGTTGGCCAATCTGGTTGCCTACTGGTTCATAGGACTACCGGTCGGCTACCTGCTGTGTTTTCGAATGGGATGGGGCGCAGTCGGTATTTGGATTGGCTTGTGCGTGGGACTGATACTGATTGGATCGGTGTTATTGATCGCGTGGAACCGCCGTCTGCATTCTGACAACGCGATATCAGTCACCTCAAACGTTAGCTAACAACAACTTCTAGCCAATAACAACGATCATGAGTGCGATCGCTGCGGCTGTTTGCGTACAACCTTAGCAGTCGTGATTGCCTGCCCAACATGCCGTTGAGTGTGGTCGGCGACGTGGACAAGCAGGCCGGCAACAGTTGTCGGAAGCGCTTTCTTCCCGACGGTACGCGATTCAAGCAGCAAGCCGGAAGCGAAACGTCGAATCCGTTCCATTGCTCCCGTTAGGCCGTGGTCGAGTTCCGCCCAAATGCTTTCGAGCGTTCCTGATCCGTCCATCTCGGTACCAAGTTCAGACAATTGCTGCGGAGATAAACCGCGCCCTTCCGCATAGGTCAGTAGCCGGTCAGCGCTTCTTGCGATGTGCTTCAAATGAAATGCAACCGAGGCGATCTGGTTGGGCCGGGCGTGCAGTTCGGAGTTCGTCAAGCCCTCACACCATCGTTTCAGATCTTCTTTCGCCAACTCGAGAGCATGAATAACGGCGCGCTGTGCGGGTGGGACATCTTGGTGTGTTCCGCGTAACCACGGCTCGACCTGGGCACCTTCTGGCATGGCAGGGCTCCAACTGACTAGTGTCGTGAATTCCGAGTATAGCGGCCGCAGGAAATCGCATCTGCTCGGGTGGAACTCTTAGAGTGGTGAATTGTTGGGCCCTGAATCGGAACTGGCAAGGAAAGTGGATCTTCCGCGGAAAGCGGAAGATCCTTGTGATTCGATCGACGTCAGCCGTTCTGCAAAATCTCGCCGGGTAGCGCCACAATGCTACGTGTAGCTGCGGAGATCGCGGAAAGGTTCACTGAAATCGCTGCCCGATCGCCTTCAGCGGAGAACTCGCTCTGAATGCTTTTGCGCTCAATTCGAATGCCAAGCGTCCGTTCCAGATCGCGAAGATCCTTCGCCTGATCGCGTCCAAACAGCGTCGATGCCACTCCACGGCCACCGGCGCGTCCCGTTCGACCTACGCGATGGATGAAATCTTCAGCAACTTGCGGCAAGTCATAGTTGATGACGTGGGCAATGTCCTCAACGTGAATTCCGCGTGACGCAAGATCTGTTGCCACAAGCACTCGATATCGACCTTGCTGAAATCCAGCAAGAGCAGCTATGCGCTGAGATTGTGACCGGTCGCCATGAATGGCGGCAGCCGCAAAACCCTCGTGCGTTAAGCGCTTGGCCAACCGCTCCGTTCCGCGTTTGGTTCGCGCGAATACCAAGCACCGTCCGGTTTCTTTCGCGAGCAGGCGATGGAGAACATCCTGCTTCTCGCTATCGGAAACTTCGAACGCCTGTACGCGCACATTCTCGGAAGGTTTCAAAGTCGAACCTAGCGCAACGCGTACGGGGGACTTGGTGTAGTTGCTCACGAGGTGGGCGACGGATGCTTCCATGGTCGCCGAAAAGCACATGGTCTGTCGGTTCGCAGGCAGAGCAGCTGCAATTCTCCTTAACGATGGCAGGAATCCCATGTCGAGCATGCGATCCGCTTCGTCGAGCACTAGAATCTGCAAATCGCGAAAGTTGACGAGTCCGCGCTCGAGGAAATCCTCGAGGCGTCCGGGCGTTGCAACAATCACGCGTGCTCCGCGACGGATCGCGTTCAATTGATCTCTTTCGGAGAGGCCGCCTACCGCGACGGCTGCGCGGGGAAGTTTCGCTCCGCGCAACGCTTCGTATTGATCGGCAACCTGCATGGCAAGTTCCCGAGTGGGAACCAGGACGAGTGCCGCGATGCCCGCAGCCTTTTGTTGAAGCAGTCGTTCCATCACCGGGATCAGGAATCCAAGCGTTTTGCCGGTGCCTGTCTGCGCGGTTGCAACCACGTCCTTGCCTTGAAGGGCTGGAGGAAGAGCTGCCGCCTGCACTGGTGTTGGTACGGAAAATTCGGCTACCGCCAGCCGCTCCTGTAAGTAGGGCGACAAGGGTAACTCTGAAAAGTGTTTCAAGTTGTTCTTTCTGTCTGGTAGGCCTCTGGTCGGTACACGTGTGGTGAGCGAACGAACCGGCGTCCAGTTTCTATTCTTATTTACGCTGAAAACTAACGGATGGAACAAAGGCGGGAATTCTCACATCAACGAGAGGAACCGCACCACACACAACCCGTGGGATCAAGCGCACTTCTAGTGTATCACGCACCGCACAAATTCCAGTGCATCTTTGGATTAGGCGGTTACCAACGGTGCGCGCGATACCTTCCGCTGCGCCGTGCTCTGCGACCAGCGCAGCGTTAATGCAAACAACGGATTGACCTACCAACTCCGCGCATCACCGCGGCCGCGTCACCGCGCCCTCCGAAGCCGATGACACAAGGGCGGCATATTTCGCAAAGACTCCCGTGTCATAACGTGGGTCCAAGGGCTTCCAGCTCTTCAAGCGGTCCTGTAGCGCGGCATCAGTGATCTCAACCTCGAGCTTGCGGGTCGTAACATCGATACTAATGGTGTCACCCTCCTGAATCGCCGCAATCGGTCCACCGAGCGCAGCCTCGGGGGCCACGTGTCCCACCATCAAGCCGCGGGTTGCGCCACTGAATCGACCATCGGTGAGCAACGCGACTGTCTCTCCGAGACCCTCGCCAACAATCGCTGCCGTCACGCCCAGCATCTCGCGCATCCCCGGGCCGCCCTTGGGGCCCTCGTTTCTGATGACCACGACGTCGCCAGCCTTGATCAGTTTCGACGTCACCGCTTGCATCGCAGCTTCTTCAGAATCGAAAACACGTGCCGGACCGCGATGCGACAGCCGTTCATGCCCGCTAATCTTGGCGACCGATCCTTTCGGAGCCAAATTGCCGTGCAGAATGACAAGCCCACCAGTTTTCTTCAGGGGTTTATCGAGCGGAGCAATCACCTGTTGCCCCGGTTGCTCAATCGCGCTTTCGGCTTCCGAGTTCAAAGTCAACCCTGTGACCGTCATTGCCTTTCCATGCAGATGTTTTCCAAAAATCAGTCGGCGAGTCAGCAATCGCACTCCGCCTGCATGATGCATGTCCGCCGCAACGAATCGACCTGCGGGTTTCAAATCCGCCAAGAGTGGAGTGCGCTCGCTCACCGTTTGAAAATCATCGATGTCGAGGTGGACGCCCGCCTCACGAGCAATCGCCAATAAGTGCAGCACTGCATTCGTCGACCCGCCGGTCGCCGCAACTCCAGCAATCGCATTTTCAAATGCTTCTTCAGTCAGGATGTCGCGCGGCTTCGTCCCTCGCTTCAACACGGTCATCACGACATCACCACACTTGAAAGCAATTTCATCCTTTTTGGCATCCATTGCGGGGACGCTGTTGAACCCCATTGGCGACAAACCAATCATTTCCATCACAGTTGACATCGTGTTCGCCGTGTACTGCCCTCCACACGCACCAGCTCCCGGACACGCCACGTCTTCGAGTGCCTTCAACTCCGCATCACTCATCTTCCCAGCAGCATTTGCCCCGACGGCCTCGAACACATCCTGAATCGTGACATCCTTTCCCCTGTAAGAACCTGGAGCGATTGTCCCGCCATAGAGCACCAGCCCCGGCAGATTCATTCGTGCCATCGCCATTGCCGCCGCAGGGATCGTCTTATCGCAGCCCACGACGCACACGACTGCATCGAACATCTGTCCGCGGCACACTAGTTCAATCGAGTCAGCGATCAGCTCACGGCTCACGAGGGAGGCTCGCATGCCCTCGGTCCCCATAGTCTCCCCATCGGAAATCGCGATGGTATTGAACTCCATCGGGGTTCCACCCGCCGCGCGAATCCCCTCTTTCACCTTGGCAGAGAGTCGCCGTAGATGGAAGTTACAGGGCATCGTCTCAATCCAGGTATTGGCCACACCGATCAGGGGTTTCGCCAGATCGGCGTCCGTAAACCCAACCGCCTTGAACATAGCCCGCGCAGGCGACCGGTCGCGACCATCAGTAATTCCACGACTACGATGCTTGAGATCCATAGGATTTAAAGATTACCAACAAATCGAAATACAGGAGTCAGGAGGCCGCAAATCGCACAAGTAAAGACCGGCCCGTTCTCCGTAAATCGGTGTCATCTTTGGTTGAAAGGTTTGGATGTTAATTCGTGTTCTCAGTGGTTAGTGCATTCCGCCGGTAACATCAAAAACAAAACCCACAACCGAAGCAGTGGGTTTGCTGACAAATGATTTACAAGTCGAGTACTGCGCGCCTAAGCCCGCGCCGCTTGCGCCGCGTTATCTCCACCCACCGACGTCGGTGGATGCGGTGTATTGAACGTCGAATGATCCCAATCCGCAATCGGCGCGCCCGCGCGCACGTCTACCACATCGACCACCGCTCGCCAGTCGCGGTAGAGTTGTCCGACCTGCTTCGCATTCACGTCAAGCAAAATAGTAACCGCATGCGCGTGCTGCTCCGGTTCTGCCTGCACAAAAGGAAGATCAAGGCCGCGCCGTGACACAGCTCCAAGGATGCGCATCAAGGTGCCCTGCGTATTGCGATATCGGATGTGAAATACCTGCATGATCGGTCTCCCTTTACTCTTCTTCAAACACCATCTCCGAAAGCGCCGCGCCCGCTGGAACCATCGGGTACACATTCGCCTCGGGATGGCACTCAAATACCAACAACTCCGGTTCCGGCGAGCTGAGAAAATCATTCAGCCGCTTCACCGTCTCATCACTTAGCGTTTCCGGTTGCAACTCTTCTTCGTTCACAGCAAACGACCGGATCTTGTATGCGCGCCCGATCGCGACAAAATCTGGGTTGTCGCTCAAGTCTGTTTCGGCGTAGTTGCGGTCGTAGAACAGTTGCTGCCATTGACGAACCATTCCCAGATACTTGTTGTCGATGATCACCATCTTGATGGGCAGCCCGAGCCGGTGAACCGTTGCGAGTTCCTGGATGTTCATCTGGAATCCGCCATCGCCCGATACGCACAGTACCTTCTCGGTGGGCTTCGCCAGTTGCACGCCGACAGCTGCCGGCAGGGCAAACCCCATCGATCCCAACCCACCTGACGTGATGAAACCGCGTTCCGCGTTTTTGCGGTAGCGTTGTGCAGACCACATCTGGTGCTGACCCACATCCGTGACGATCGTCGAATTCTTCGGCAGGCGATGAAACAATTCATCGAGGAATCGTCGCGTCGGCTGTGCTGGTCCGCTCAACGGAGGTTCCGCTCGGTCGGCACTGCAAGTCTCTTCCCGCCACTCGCGCCAATTTGGAAGATGTGCGTGACGTACTTCATTCAGGAACGCTGGAATGGTCTCGGCGAGATTTCCGATCACCGGCAGCTCGCAAGTCCGCACTCGATCCAGTTGAGATGGATCGATTTCAAAGTGGACGATCTTTGCATTCGGCGCAAACCGCGACGGGTCTCCGGTCACGCGATCATCCAGTCGCGCTCCGAAAACCATCAGCAGGTCGGTATCGTGCAGAGCCATGTTGGCAGCACGCGTTCCGTGCATGCCAACCATTCCCAGGTAATAAGGAGACTCCTGCTTTACCGCGCCCAACCCGTGCACGGTTGCAAACGCAGGGACCTGCAACACGTCCAGCAGTTCCTGCAAATCTTCCGATGCGCCTGAAAGTTTTGCCCCTGCGCCGACCAGTGCCACCGGCTTCTTCGCCTGCTGCAGGAGCGCAATCAGCGTCGTCTCAAAAGTTAATTCGGATGCTGGCGCACTTTCCGGGTGCGGCTTGAACGTCGCTGGACCTTTGAAATCCATCGACGCTTTCAAAAAATCAACCGGGAAGTCCAGCACAACCGGCCCTGGACGCCCGCTGCGAGCCCAATAAAATGCCTGCGCAATCGCTTCTGGAATTTCTTCGAGCGACTTTACCAATCGGTTCCACTTGGTCAGCGAAAGCGTCATTCCAAAAACATCCGTCTCTTGAAACGCATCGCTTCCGATCAGCGCCGAGCGAACTTGCCCAGTAATGCAGACGAGTGGAACGGAATCCATCTTCGCGTCCGCGATTCCGGTGATCAGGTTCGTCGCCCCCGGTCCGCTGGTTGCAATCGCGACTCCAGTCTTGCCGGTAGCGCGCGCATAGCCCTCGGCCGCAAAAACCGCACCCTGCTCATGCCGCGTCAAGATGTGCCGCACTCCGCTGCCTTCGAGCGCGTCGTAGAGCGGCATAATGGCTCCTCCGGGATACCCGAAGACCAAGTCCACTCCTTCGGCGCGCAGACAGCGCAGCAGAATGTCTGCCCCTCTAAGCATTCACAACCTGCCCGGCCGGTTTTCCCGCCGCTTCTGCTTTCTTCTTTTCGTTCGGAATCCAGGACATCATTGCCCGCAGTTTTTCGCCGACCGCTTCGATCGAATGTTCTTTCTCCGCTTGTCGCAACGCAGCGAATTTCTTTCCGCCGCTCTTGTTTTCGGCGATCCATTCTTTGGCAAATGTTCCGTCCTGAATGCGCGCCAGGATTTCCTTCATCTTCTTGCGCGTCTCGTCGCCCACAACTTCATTCCCACGCGTCAGATCGCCGTATTCCGCCGTGTTTGAAATGGAGTACCGCATTCGTGCCAGGCCGCCTTCGTAGATCAAATCCACGATCAGCTTCATCTCATGCAGGCACTCGAAGTACGCAACCTCGGGTTGATAGCCGGCCTCCACCAGTGTCTCGAAGCCTTTCTTGATAAGCGAAGTCAATCCGCCGCAAAGCACAGCCTGCTCGCCAAACAGATCGCTCTCGGTCTCTTCCTTAAAAGTGGTCTGCAGAACGCCCGCGCGCGTCGACCCAATCCCGTGCGCATAAGAAAGCGCGTATTCATGCGCTCTTCCGCTGGCATCCTGGTGAATTGCGAGAAGGGAAGGGACCCCCTTGCCTTCGCTGTATACGCGCCGGACCAGATGCCCCGGGCTCTTCGGCGCAATCATCACCACATCGACATCTTTTGGGGGATTGATCGTTTTGAAATGAATGCTGAACCCGTGCGAGACGCCCAGAATCTTTCCCGCCTTCAGGTGCGGCTTGATGGCCGACTCGTATAGCTCGCCCTGCGTCTCATCCGGCGTCAGAATCTGAATCCAGCACGCGCGCTCCGCAGCCTCAGCCGGGGGATAGACCGAAAACCCATCCGCCTTGGCCTTTTTCGCCGACTCACGATCCGGGTCAAGCCCGATAATGACGGTGTACCCGCTATCGCGCAGGTTCTGTGCCTGGGCGTGTCCTTGGCTGCCGTAGCCAATAATGGCGATCGTCTTACTCTTGAGCGCGTTTGGATTAGCATCGTGCTGATAAAAAACTGTAGCCACCTGTCACTCTCCTAAGAAAACTCAGTTCAGAATGTTCGCGGTGCTCGCTGCGCTCTTCTATCTCGTGGTGCAGCAAGCGGGCACTTCGTTTCGTAAACAATCCGCTTAAGACCGACCGGTCGGTCGGTTTAGAGATGCTAAGGTCCGGAAAGTCGAGTGTCAAGGGGAAAGAACCTGATTTCGAACTCTGACGGTGCTGTCGAGGACCGCTTTAAAACAATGCAAGCAATTGAAAATAAACGTATTAGCAATGACCCGCACGGGTTCTGAGCCGCCAGTCCCCCCTTGAATCTTCATGGGGAATGCATGTGTATCTTTACCGGTTTCGCCGCAGCCAGGGTTCAAAAAGCTCCAGCCCGAAATGAACACTATGCTTACCCGAAAGCGCCGGTGCTCTCTAAAAGCTCGCCTTGAGCTGCGCAAATTGAAAACAACATAGCCCAAGTACCAACCGGGCACGCCATCACCAACGAGGGTTGGCAACCCACGTCGCACACCGTTACCATGGCGGCGATGACCCGCGACACCGCCGTTGATTCCCGCCAGGAAATCCTGCACACCGCTGGACGTCTTTTTCAGCAGCAGGGTTATGACGCCACCTCGATGAACGACATCGCTGCGGCCCTCAAACTTTCTAAAGGCGGGCTGTATCACCATTTTCAAAGCAAGGACGAAATCCTCTTTCACATCATGTCCCATGCGATGGACATTACCGAGGAACGCGTCATCAATCGCGCTCGTGGCATTCCTGATCCCGAAGAACGGCTCCGCACACTCATCCGTCTTCATATCGAAGTAGTCCTGAGCGCGCGCGACCGCGAAATAACAGTCATGCTGCACGAGAATCATCCTTTGCCGCCGACTCTCCGCAAGCGCATCAACGGACGAAAGAAGGACTACGTTCACTTTGTGGAAAACCTGATCGCCGATGTACAACGCGCCCGCGGATCCAAAGCCGGCGTCAGCCCACGCGCCGCCGCCTTCGCTCTTCTCGGCATGATCAATTGGATCTACCAGTGGTACCAGCCTCAAGGCCCGCTTACCGAAGCAGATATCTCGCGTCAATATACCGAGATCTTCTTCGCGGGCGCGTTCCACTAAACCTTTAAGGAAGAGACGAGGTTGTCATCCTCAGAAGTGTTTGCCGGCGACGACTGCTTTTGCGTGCGATACCTAAGACCAGAGCTATATGACGACTCCACACTTCTTCCAGATCGCCGACATCAACCAGGCCCGCGCCGCTGCCGGCAAAAGATATCGTGAATTTCTGCGCATTCCAGCCATGAGCGCCGGCCTCTACGCGCTCGCCAAAGGCGCCACGGACCCGCAAAAGCCACACAAGGAGGACGAACTCTACTACGTCATCCGCGGACGCGCTCGAATGCGCATCAACTCTGAAGAACAATCCGTTCAGGCAGGTACCGTGATTTTCGTCGAAGCCCACGCCGATCATCGCTTCTTCGATATCACGGAGGACCTCGAGGTCCTGGTTTTCTTCGCCCCGGCTGAAACGGAATAAGATCAACGCGGCGTGTTTTCATCGGCAGAGCCGATGTACCATGACCCACGCCATGCTGCCGTTCGCCGATCACTCTCTCTCCCGACGCCTTGAGCGTGCCGAAGGCTATGCATGCGCTCAGTTTGCGGAGTCGCGTCGGCGTCTGTTCCCCAACAGCGGCGTCGACTGGATCGAATGCGCCGGCGCGTATGCCGTGTTTGATGGTGTTGACTCGCCCATCACGCAGACATTTGGCTTGGGATTATTCGAACAGCTGACGCCTGAGATTCTCGACAAAATTGAACGGTTTTTTCGCGATCACAAAGCTCCGGTTTTTCATGAGGTTAGCCCTCATGTCGGAGTCGACGCGCTCAATCTGCTCTGCGGGCGCAACTACCGGCCGATTGAGATCAGCAATGTTCTTTACCGTCTGGCCGAGCCACCAGCGAACGAACCACAGTCCGACATTAAGGTACATGCGATTAACTCGAACGAAGCTGGGCTTTGGTCGGACGTCAACATGAGAGGTTGGACTCATGAACATCCGGAACTTCGCGACTTCATCTCCCAGATCGGCACGATCGCCTCAGCGCGCGAGGGTAGCGTGTGCTTCCTCGCCGAGATCGATGCCCAACCTGGCGCAGCCGGAGTCCTTTGCCTGCACGAGGGCGTCGCCCTCTTTGGAGGAGCCACCACCGTTCCCGAACTTCGGCGACAGGGACTGCAAGCCGCGCTTCTCCACGAGCGCATGCGCTATGCGGTAGAACATGGATGCGACATCGCCATGATGGTCACGTTGCCAGGTAGCGATTCCCAACGCAACGCGGAGCGCAAAGGATTCCGTATCGCTTATACGCGTACCAAGTGGCAGCTCCGCTCGGAGCCGTAACCGAACGCCAGGTCCGCCACGAGCATTTACCAGACGAGCGACCAGCGCTTCATTTTGCCGGTATCCAATAGATTTCTTCTTTCAGAAACTCTTTCTCGAACCCGATCCTCTTCAGCACACCCTTCCCGCGCTCGATCATCTCCGGGTGCCCGCACAGATAAGCGACCGAGTTGTCGGCTCGAATACCCCACATGTCGGCATACTTGCGCAAGAGATCATCCACGCGGCCCTTCTCACCTATCCACTTCTGGTCTTCCCACGGACGGCTCACGGTCGGCACGAACGTGAGCCAAGGCATTTCTTCAGCAATTTTCGAAAGTTCTTCGTAGTATCCAAACTCCCACGACCGGCTCGCTCCGAACAATAGGAACAGCTTGTGGCCAGACGGGAACGCGCCTTCTTTCCAATCTTTCGAAAGCTTCCGCGTGTAGCTGACGAAGGGAGCAACACCTGTAACGGTTGCCACCAGCAAATGGTTTGTCCGCTCGGCATGGCCGGTGTCCAGCGTGAATCGTCCCTTTGGCACTTTGCGCATCAACAGCTCATCGCCCAGCTGCAACGTGTACAGGTCGGGTGTCAGCTCGCCATTTGGCACGAGTTCAAAGAAGAATTCGATTTCCTTTTCATGAGGAGAAGACGCGATGGAGTAAGGCCTCTCGGAGCGCTTTTCCGGACCATCCAGTCCGAGCGTTGCATACTGACCCGGCGCAAATTGAAATTCGCCCCCTGGGTTAATTCGGATCATCCACAGATCCGGCGCGTAATCGACGCGCTTAACAATCTTTGCACGATAAAACTTGTCGTCAGGAGTCGTCATTCAGCACCTCGTCGAACGGGGCCGGGACGGATATGTCGCACAGTGTACCTGAGCAGATGTGCGGCAATAACAAAAGACCAGGCTCGGGCGGAGCGAGGGAATCGGGTTTATCTCCTCGTTCTGTTAAGACTCTTTTGCCGGCCTCACACACCAAAGCTAGCGTTCCCAACGTCTCACCAACGTAACTTTGCTCGTCTCTAACCAAATCCTAGACTCTTACTTTGGAGAAGCC
>Ga0207683_10000381_pt1 | contig 40910 bp, 39 predicted proteins | sample KBSM73metaG_FD_184333 | JGI IMG/M metagenome (GOLD analysis project Ga0207683, IMG submission 184333) | Miscanthus rhizosphere microbial communities from Kellogg Biological Station, Michigan, USA - KBS M7-3 metaG (SPAdes) (version 2) | ecosystem: Host-associated > Plants > Roots > Rhizosphere >... | reverse complement strand
CGCTTGTTATCGCCAGCGCGCGCAGTTTCCCGGAGTTCGCCTGCTGCAGAACTGCCGGCATGGCGCCGAAGTAAATCTGTGATTCGCCGGTCATCGTGCTGACCACCGCCGGGCCGCTGCCATTGTGCGGGACATGCACAAAATCGACCTTAGCAGCGACTTTGAAGAGTTCCATCGCGAGATGCGTCGACGAGCCATTGCCGGACGACGCAGCGAACAATTGACCCGGTCGTGACTTGCCGAGCGCGATGAGTTCTTTGACGGTCTTTGCGGGCAGCGACGGATGCACGACGATCAACAATGGAGTCGACGCCACATGCGAAACAGCGGCGAAGTCGCGCAGCGTATCGTAGTTGAGCTTTTTGTACAAATGCGGATTGATGGCGATCTCCGTGGACGAGCCCATGAGCAGGTTGTAGCCGTCCGCGGGCGCCTTTGCGGCCAGCTCCGCGCCGATCACGCCGCCAGCTCCTGAGCGATTATCAATCACCACTTGCTGGCCCAGCCGCTCACCGAGCTTCTGGCCCACCACGCGTGCCGCCAGATCCGATGCGCCGCCTGGCGAAAACGGCACCATCACGCGGATGGGACGCGCAGGGTATGAGGACGATGGCGGCGTCTGTGCATGCGCGCTTGCGGTGAGCGCTATGCAGAATGCCGAGGTAGCTCGACGGATGTTCACATGACTCGAATCAGAATGGATGCTTCGTATGGTCGCATATTCCCGGTGACGCGTGCGAGCGCTCGGCCGCTACGCATTAGATGTGCGAAGATGCCGCCATCTTCTAAAGAGGCGAGGTCATGGACCATCTACATTACATGCAGCTTGCATTCGAAGACGCGCGCAAAGCATACGCTGCGGGTAATCGGCCGGTTGCATCCGTTATCGTTCGTGACGACACCATAATCGCGACAGGGCGTAACACCGTTTTCGCCGATATGGATCCGAGCGCACACGCCGAGGTCGCGGCGATCCGCGTCGCGTGCCGGGATCTTGGCACGCTGGAGCTCTCCGGCGCGACCCTTTATTCGACGCTCGAGCCGTGTCCGATGTGTCTATGGATGATTTTGGAAGCGAAGATTGCGCGTGTCGTGCTCGGCGCACGTCATGCAGCACTTAAGCGTCAGGATACAGGCGCATATTCGGTCGAAAGTTTTCTCGCGATGACCCGCCGACCGCTCGACGTCGTGACCGGAGTGCTGGACCAGGAGTGTCTCGAGTTGCGGAGGCGATGGATGGCTGACCAGGCGGCCGCCCAAAAATAGCCGAGCCGGCGATTCCTCTCAAGCGGACCGACGAGGCGTCGCAAGACGAGCGGCGCAACACACGCTGCTGCAACAAAAAAGGCTGCGCATCGCGCAGCCTTCTTGTTGTTCGCGACGTACTAGACTGTCGCTGTTATGGCAATGCTACTTGCTGCTGCTACCGGAGGACGAGCCCGACCCTTTCGAGGAACCGGAACCCATACCTGAGGACGAGCCGCCCATGCCGGAGCTGCCGCCGCTCGAGCTGCTGCCGCCACTGCTGCTGCCGCTTGCGCCCGTTGCGGTATCAGACGATCCAGAGCTCGATGATCCGGTGCCGGATGATGATGTGCCGGATTTCGACGATGATCCCTTGGTCGAGCCTGAGGTACCGCTCTTCGAGCCGGAGCCCGTTGAGTCGCTCGCCCCGCCCGATGAGCGGTCCATTGTCGACGACCCGCCCGAGCTACCACCGGAAGTGCTGCCGGCCCCGCTGCTCTGCGCGTAGACAGCCGCAGTTGCCAGCATTGTACCGGCGAGCGCCATACCTGTGAGTAATGACTTTGTCTTCATTGTCTCTCCTTTGATTTAAGTAGCCGCTCGAAACAAGCAGGCCCACCACTGAGAAAGGCGTTGCGGGCAAGCGGTTCGGTGATTCCCGTCGGAATCCGCATGAAACACTCGTAGTCCGCATTCCAATCAGGGCCGCGACAAAGCAAACAACGCTTATCGGCTTACGCCGCTAGTGGATCACTCTGATCCGGCGCGGTCCGCTGTCAAGCAGCGCCGTGGCGACGAAGCGGGGACTGGGATCCTTCTTTAACCAGCACGCCTGCAGCGTATTGCGCGATAAGCACCGCGGGCAGCGCGCGAGCCAGACGCCCTCGATATATACGGGAGTCTCCATGCCGAACGGGCGGCGGCAGCAGCGGCAATATATCGAATGCACGTTCGTTAAGCGCCCAAATGCTTGCTCTTGAGATAAGCATCGATGTCCCGCGTGTTAAACCACGAGACGTCCTTTGGCAGCTCGTCAGCGACCAGCTTCAGCGTTTCCTTGCCAAAGTTCTGCCGCATAACTCCGAGAAACTTAGGCGCCGCGACGAGATATAGACTTGAGTAACGATGGTCGTTGCGCGCCCTCTCCAGATATGCGCCCAGCCGTTTTGCGAACAAATCGACCTCATGGTCTATCGCGTCTTCCCGCGGCTCAGCGGTATGTCCCTGGTTACGCTCACCCTTGCCGAAGTAGCGGCCCTTGCCATCGGTACGCAAGTCCGTTCCTTTGGCGCGTCCCTCCGGATTCACCAGATCTTCGACCTCGTTGAGCTTGTCCCCGTCCGGCGGCACCTCGAATATCCGTGCGCGGCTCTGGTCGGCTGCGACAATCCACCTTGCTGGCATGCGTTCTCCTCATAAAAGTGGACCGTTCATGTTGCGGCCGCACCCACAAGGGTCTGAATGTAAAAGAGCTAGCGCGGTTCATCGAACGGCGTCGGACCAAGGATGAAAGCCACGTCATCGCATGTCCTTCGCTCGCCGGGTTACGGGTGCCGTGACTATGCGTCGCGTTGACGCTAGCGGGCTGCCATGCAACGATTTTGACGCATTGTCGACGATTGGAGGCGAGCCGCTTATGCACTATGAGTTGTACTACTGGCCGACGATTCAGGGACGCGGTGAATTCGTACGCCTGGCGCTCGAACAGGCAGGTGCCGATTACAAAGATGTTGCGCGCGGCCACGACGGCGAAGCTGCGCTGATGCGGTCGCTCGCAGATCCAAAACTACAGCGTCCGCCGTTCGCGCCGCCTTTTCTAAAGGCCGGACGCCTGGTGATAGCACAGACCGCTAACATTCTTCTCTTTCTCGGCGATCGCCACGGACTCGCGCCGCGGGACGAAGCGGGCAAGCTGTGGGTTCACGAACTCCAGTTGACCATAGCGGACCTGGTCAGCGAAGTCCACGACACTCATCACCCGGTCGGTTCATCGCTGTACTATGAAGACCAGAAACGGGAGGCACGGCGCAAAGCGAAGGATTTTCGCGAAGAGCGTATTCCGAAATATCTCGACTATTTCGAAAAAGTGATTAAAAGCAATTCGAAGACGAACCGATATCTTGCGGGTAGCAAATTGGCGTACGTCGATCTGTCCCTGTTCCAGATCGTGCACGGCTTGCGCTATGCATTTCCACGAGCGATGAGAACTGCGCGGCGAAAGTATCCGCTGGTGACCGGTCTTAGCGAGCGCGTCGCGGCATTGCCGCGCATCGCGGCCTATCTGGCGTCACCGCGCCGTTTGCCTTTCAACGAGGAAGGCATCTTTCGCCACTATCCCGAACTCGATGCCGACCGAAACGGTAGCAGAAAGCGGTAACTACGGCGCGTTGAGATACAGTTGTGTGCGCACCAACAGCGGCAATAGGCGATGCCTTTAGACGCGTACGCGCTTGATTTCCTCTAGAGCTAAATCGCGCAGATCTCGCAGCGTCGCCAGTTCAATGTCGCTGAATTCCCGTGGCCGCGTATCGATTGCGCAGAACGTACCGATACAACTGCCGTCGTCGAGAATCAGCGGAGTGCCCGTATAGGCGCGAATTCGCGGGCCGCCGACGACGAGCGGATTATCGGCAAAGCGATCGTCGAGCAAAGTGTCCTCAATCACCATTTCCTGGCAGTCCTGCACGACATGAGCGCAGAACGCGGCTTCGCGCGATGTCTCGCGGGTTTTGAGACCCGTGCTCGACTTGAACCATTGGCGGTCGCTGTCGACCAGACTGACCAGCGCGATCGGCACGCCGAGCGCAGCAGCGGCGATTCGCGTCAGGCGGTCGAACCGCTCCTCGACGGGCGTGTCGAGAATCGCGAGCTCGCGAAGTGCAGCCAGCCGCCTGGCTTCATCGTCTGGTTCCCGCGCCCGGACCCAGCGGCAGGCGGCACGCAGGACCCAGGACCGAATTACCGTTCGCGCGTAACTGAGACTGAAGGGCATGACCAGCCAGTCAGTCGCCACGGTATTTTCTGAGGCCGGGGCTTTCGCGTCTGCGGTGACAAGTACCAGCGGAACACGTACCTCGTTGTCCTGTTCACCGTCTCTTATGGCGCGAGCAACTGCGAGCCCGTCCATGACCGGCGGATTGTGCTCAATGATGACGAGTGAAGCGTTCTCATCTCTGACGACGTGCGCCAAATCTTCGCCCTCGTTGACGACCCGATAAGGAAGACTTTCCATTGCGAGGGCCTGCGAGAGAAGCGCAGTTATGCCGCTATCGGCAATACTCAGCAGCACCGGCCGCTCGAGAGACGACGCGTCAAGTGCGGTGTCTGCGCCGAAACGTTCTCGCGCAGCGTCCGAGCTGGCATCCGAATCACGTATCACATTCAATGTGAGGCCCTCGGCGGCGGCGAGAACTTCAAGCGGCGATCCACGCTCGCGCAGACGCTGGCGAACGCCGCGAAGGATGCGGTCGACCGCATCATCATCACGCAGCGGGTCGTAGTGCGTTATAGCCAGTTGCTTCACGCCGGCCTCTTCGCAAACGCGGACTGCGTATTCGACCGGGCTGTGCCCCCAACCGATCTTGGACGGGTATTCTTGCGCCGTGTACTGGGAGTCGTGAATGACGAGATCGGCACCCGCCACGAAATCCGCATAGCGTCGATCCATACCCGTAAGCTGCGTGTCCCCGCTAGCCATTTCGACGGAATGTGGCTCATGGTCGCAGCAATACACGATACTCGCGCCATCGGTTTCGATGCGGTAGCCGAGCGTCAACGCCGGATGATTAAGATAGCGGGCGACGACGTTCACTTCATTAATCGAAAACACCCCTTCGACGAGATCGTGGTAGTTGATCCTCGCGTCAAATTGATCGAGCGAAATCGGAAAATAGGTGTGCTCCATCTGGCCGGCAAGTGTTGCCCGCAGGCTGTGCGACAAGCCGCGAGGACCGTAGATGTCCCAGGTACTTCCCTCACTGAAAAGTGGCGCGAAAAACGGAATGCCCTGTATATGATCCCAGTGCGTATGACTTATAAGCAAGTGGCCATGTAAGTTGCGCTTTTCGCGCAGCAGTTGCTGGCCCAGGCCGTGCGCGCCCGTTCCGCAGTCGATCACGATTAACTCGCCTGAGTCGCAGCGGACCTCAACACACGACGTGTTGCCGCCGTATCGCGCTGTGGTCGGTCCCGGCTTCGGCAGCGAGCCCCGTGTTCCCCAAAACTTAACTTGCATGGTGATTTGCGACGCGTGGCAGATGATGATAGTGCATGCTGTATTTGATGTATGGGTTAACTAATTTACAAGCGCTCGTTTCAGGCGTGTAAACATAACCCGTCTGCGCCGATCGTTAGACGGGAATCGCGGCAACGCCCGAGTCGCGGTTGTTGATCTCATTCAGCTGGAAATACGCTCCTCGTTTCACCTACTGTCTCATACTTTACGCGATGTTTCTGCTTCAACTGTAGATACGTCTTGTCTTCCTGCGCGCGGCGCCATTTCTCGTAGAATATTCTCGCGGACTCTGCCTTTGTCGCGTCTTCATCCCGCGGCAATATCGCTCGCGTGCCTTGGACGTACTTACGTCCGGACTTGTGATTCGCGTACCGCCTCGACCGCGTGTAACCCATCTGCAAAAACTTGCGAGCCATATCCATCCCGACAAAGTCCCGTTTTGCTTTGTAATCGAGAAACAAGCTGTAAATCACGGCGGCCGATTTCCGTGCAATCTGCGGCGTCTTGAACTTCCAGTGTGGCAGTATCTCGCTCTTGTACGGTTCCACGAGCAATGCGCCCTGCTCGCCCTTGCCAACACGGTAAAGGTCCGGACGCTTGCGGAAATCGATATTTAAGAAATCGAGCGAGTAATCGAACGCCATACGGACCGAACAGGACTGCGTCTTTACTTTGCCTTAAGCTTGTTGCTCGATCTGCCGACGCCTGGAAAGCGCGCGGCCACGAATATGCCGCCTCAGCGACCCGGCGGGAGAAGTCGCGTTAGTTTGACAACCGTTGGTCAGGATAAATCCTGAGTATGCGTTTCGAAGCGCGGCGGGCGCTTAGCGGACCACCATGCTCAAGCGACGAACCGTTGCGACTTGCGCAGGCACGTAACACCGTCGAACTACGCTGACGAGCCTTTTGCAACATATGTGAACGCCCAATAGAAGTCCCAGGTCGTGAGCATTGGTCTTGCACCAAGTCCGTCTATCGATGACTTCAATTCTGTCTCCGATGGAAAATTCTTGAGCACCCGGTATGTTCTGCCGTCGATGAGCTTTCGCGACTGGTATGTGTTTCCATCGACATCCTGCTCTGAGATGGGAGAACTGCTGCCTTCAATGAAGCGGTTGTCCAACAGGACGACTTTCGCGCCGGACTTCAGCATCGAATTCAAGCCGCGCAGGAACTCGACCCGTCGTGGCTTCGGAACGTGTGAGAACCAGAAGCCCGCAAATGCCGCGTCGAACTTCCCGGCGGATTTGGGAAGAGCGTACGCATCGCCGACGACGAAGTCGACACGGTCTTTCGGTACCCGGCCTCGCGCGATGTTCATCGTCTCGATCGAGCCGTCGATGGCGAGCACGTGCGACGCCACCGGCGCAATGAATTGCGTCCAATAACCTGTGCCGCAAGCGACCTCGAGGACGTCCGCGCCGGCAAAGATTGGCGGCAGCCATTGTTCGATCGCGCGTAAATCTGCCTGGCGCTCCGGCTTGAGATGAACATTGTCGTATTCCGGAGCACGCGCCGAGTAGTAAGAGTGTAGATCCGAATCTATCGACGCCATGATCAGTCCTCGAACGGAGACTCAAGGCACAAAGACGCTACGGCCTTCATAGCGGACGCGAACGCCAGCGCGGGCGCTCACCTTTTAACCAGCAAACGGCGACGAGAAGTGTGCAAAGCGACGCGCAATAGGCAATGAACTTCGCGGGTCCGCCGGTGGGCAAAAGCACTAGTGCGCCGGCAAGCACGAGGCAGCCAAAGACGGTGAGGACGAGCCAGCCTTGCCACGCGTTCGGTAAGCCCCACCCCATCCGCGGCGCTTTGCGGGGAACCAATACTTGCCATCAGCGGCCATCGCGTACCTCCCTAAACATTGCCTGCTCACGACCTGGGTTGGAGATCTGCAGATCGAATGTTAACCATGATACGCCAGCCGCACACGCGGCCAACCTTCGGCGTGGCGCTTCTCAACCCAGCGACGCAAAGCCGGGATTGAATGCCACTTCCCACAGGTGGCCGTCCGGATCCTGGAAGTAGCCTGCGTAGCCGCCATAAAAAGTCTTCTGCGCTGGTTTGACGATCCTCGCGCCCGCCTGCTCAGCTTGACGCATGACAGTGTCGACCTCGCTCTCTGATGACACGTTGTGACCAAGCGACATCTCGAGTGCGCTTGATTGTTGCATCGGCACACCGCTATCGGCGGACAAGCTGCGACGCGGCCAGAGCGCCAGTTTCAGCCCGGACTCAAGATTGAAGAATGCGACAGCGCCATTCTCAAACTCTGTGCCGATGATGCCCTTGGTAGTGAACCCGAGGCCGTCGCGGTAGAAAGCAACCGAGCGTTCGAGATCGTCGACACCGAGAGTGAGAAGGGTAATGTGCGGGTTCATAGGCGACAGACGCCGTTTACATTCGTCATCACGCGTTTCTTCACATCGATGATGTGTCGTCGGTACGCAGTCGTTAGTCCGCCTTAGCGCCCGAATCCGTCGCGACTTTTTTCCAACGTACGATTTCATCGCGCATGAGATTTGCAAGTTCTTCCGGTTTACCGCCGACGATATCGAGTCCCTGTTGCTCGAAGCGCTTCTTGTTCTCAGGCATGACGAGCGCCTTGCTCATCGTGGCATGTAGTTTGTCTACCACGTCTCTGCTCAAGCCTTGCGGTCCCATCAATCCGTACCACGTGTAAACCTCAAAGCCTTTGAGCCCGGCTTCAGTCATCGTCGGCACAGCCGGCACGAGCGCGGAATGTTGGCGGCCGGTAATCGCGAGGCCTCTCAGCTGTTTCGAATTCACGTAGATGACGCCGATGTTGAGTATGTGAAACATGTACTGAAGCTGGCCCGACAGCAGATCGACGGTCGCCGGGGCGACTCCGCGATAGGGGACATGAATTGCGCTGATACCGGTCACCGATTTGAAATATTCCGCGGTGAGATGTCCTGTCGTTCCACTGCCGCCTGATCCGTAATTCAACTGGCCCGGCTTCGCCTGGGCGAGTGCGATCAGGTCCTTGACGTTCTTAACCGGCAGCGCCGGATGTGTAACCAGCAGCAGCGGCGCAGTCGCGAGCAGCGTTATGGGCGTGAAGTCGCGCACCGGATCGTACGGCAGCTTGGGATAAATCGCAGGCGCAATTGAATGTGAGCTCGGGCTGCCGATGGTCAGCGTATAGCCATCCGGTTTTGCGCGCGCCGTATATTCGGCGCCGAGTGTGTTGCCGGCGCCCGCGCGATTGTCCACCACTGCATTCTGGCTGAGATTTTCAGAAAGAATTTGTGCGACCGTTCGCCCTACGAGATCGGTCGGTCCGCCGGCGACCGATGGCACGACGACCGTAATCGATCTCGACGGATACGTTTGTGCGTGCAGTACGCCTGTTGCTGCTATCAGCGTAAGGCACGCAGACGCGGTCGCCCTGCGCATTTCAACTCTCATCATTTGACGGTGAGCAGCACTAAAATTTCTGATGCAGTGCTGTCTTGTCCGTGACCAACATCACTCGATGCGGATATTGCCTCGCTTGATGATCTCTTTATAGCGGGTCTGCTGCTCTTTGAGATAGCGCGTGAACGGTTCCGGACGACGGTAATCGAGATCGACACCGACCGAGAAAAGACGGTCTTTGACTTCCTGTGATTGCATTGCAGTCTCTACTGCGGCGGCGAGTCGTGCGACGACCGGCTTCGGCGTGCCTGCCGTGACCATAACGCCTATCCATGCCGCGGCATCGAATCCCGGCAGATCGGCGATAGAGGCGAGCGGTTCGACGCCGGGCGCAATCGGCGTACTTCTGCCGAGTGAAATGCCATAGGTTTTCAGCCGCCCCGCCTTGACGTGCGGCAGGGTCGCGGCAACGGTCTCGAATGTGTAGGCGACTCGACTGCTGATGACATCGGTCAGCGCGGGCACTGCGCCCTTGTACGGAACATGCGTTACCTGCACGCCAGCCAGACTGTTGAACCATTCGGCGACGAGGTGTCCAGTCGCGCCCGTCCCCGAAGATGCAAACGTGTACTTACCGGGACTCGCCTTGAGCAGCGCGATAAACTCACGCGCGTTGGCCGGAGGGAACTGCGGACTGACCGCGAGCAGATAAGGCGACAGACAAACGTTTGCCACGGGCGCGAGCTCGCGCTCAGAATCGTAAGCCGCTTTCTGCAGCAATGGATTGATCGTCACGGGGCCGCTCGACGCCGCGAGCAGCGTGTAGCCGTCAGGCGTTGCCTTGGCGGCAACGTCAGTGCCGATCATGCCGCCCGCGCCGGCGCGGTTGTCGACCACAACCTGCTGGCCGAGCACTTCCGACAGTTTCTGAGCCATCACACGTCCGACGAGATCCGTGGCCTGCCCCGGCGGCCACGGCACGATCATACGCAGCGGCCGGTTGGGATAAGTCTGCTGTGCGTATGCTGTCGATGCGAACGCAAGCAAAGCTGCGACAAACAGGATGCGCTTCATGTACTTTTCCTCCGATGGCGACCCGCTTCAAGGCGGTTTATACGAACGGCTGCGTAATGTGGGCTGGCAACAAGCGTGCACTGGCAACAAGCATATTGTCAAAGTCAGGTATGGCGCCGCAGGAAATCGAGCGTCATGCGCGCGCATTCATCCGGGTCCGTCGCGGCGATATGATAGCCGTCTACCGGCAGCGCGGCGATTTCGGCCTGCGGCAGCCGTTCCCGGTAAATGTCCATGTCCGATCGGCTATATGCGCGACGCGGCGTTTCGGTCGTCAACACAAGCGCCGGACATTTCACCAGTGGAAGATCGGCCGCGACGTTGATGGTGCTGACCCAGCGCAGATACACGTGCGCAGTGTTGATCGCCGTGCTTCCCATCATATCGACCCACCAATCAATGCCGCGCGGCGGCATTTTGCTACCGAGACGCGGCGGCATCGTCATGCGTGCCCAGCTTCGCATGCCATGCTGCTCCAGATGCTCGAGCCAGTTTTGCGGCTCGGGCGGTGCGAGCGGCGTCGACGCGAGGGTAATCGTGCGCACCAGATGCGGCCGCATCGCGGCGAGCTCAATGGTGATCAGACCGCCGCTTTTGGCGCCGATGACATGCACTGCATCGCTGCTAAGCGCGCTGATTAGGCGAGCGACGTTGTCGACGAGGAGTTCCGTCGTGAATGTGAAGTCGCGCGCCACGGGTGTCGAACGGCCGAATCCGCGCTGATCGAACCGGATCACGCGGTAATGACGCGCAAGATGCGGCACCCATGCCCGCCATGCCGTCGTATTCTCGGTGAAGCCATGCACCATCACGATCGTGTCCGGCTTGGTCCACGCATCCGTATGATCGTCGATTTCATAGTAAAGCTGAAAATCGGGTGTCAGATCGAGATAGGGCAAGCGCGCACTCCGTTAACGAAGGCGAATTGTATATTGCGCCACGTCCACGCACGCAGTTACCATCGGTTCATGAAACAATTCAGGCGTGTGCTCGCGCCGGGCGCAATGGTCCTGATCGCTTTGTGGTTCAGCTTGGCGTTTGCTGAACAGTATCCAGCTCGTCCAATCCGCATTGTGGTGCCGTTCTCCGCCGGCGGCTCAGCCGATGTTTTCGCGCGTGCCGTCGGACAGAAATTGAGCGATGCGTGGGGGCAGCAGGTCGTCATCGATAATCGCGCCGGTTCCGGCGGCGTCATTGGCACTGAGATTGCGGCGACGGCGCCGCACGACGGCTATACGCTCATGATGGGCAATACCGCGAATATCGCAATCAATGCCGCTCTGTACAAGAAGCTCACGGTAGATACGGTGCGCGACTTCTCTCCAATCACGCTCGTTGCCACCGCGCCTTATGTTATGGTGGCGCCCGCATCGCTGGGCGTTACGAACACGCGCGAATTCGTGGCGCTTGCGAAGAGCAAGCGAGGACAACTCAACTACGCATCACTCGGCACCGGCAGCGCCAGTCATCTCACCGCTGAGCTGCTTCAATCGATGGCCGGGATCAAGCTCACCCACGTTCCATATAAGAATCTCGGAACGGTGATGACCGATCTTATTGCCGGGCAGGTGCAGCTATTCTTCCTTGGGATGGTTTCGGCGCAGTCGCAGGTAAAGGGAGGGCGCTTGCGCGCCATCGGCGTCACAGGTCCGCGACGCTCGCCAGCGTTGCCCGATGTTGCGACCGTCGCAGAAGGCGGCGTGCCCGGCTATGAAGTCGTCGCGTGGTACGGACTCTTTGCGCCGGCAGGCACTTCGCGCGCTATCATCAGGCGAGTGAACAGTGAGGTCAAACGCATTCTTGCCTTGCCCGAAACGCGCGAGCGCTTGTCCGCCGAAGGCGCCGACGTTGCGTCAAGTACGCCGGAAGAATTCAGCGCGTATATCAAAACCGAAATGACGAAATGGTCAAAGGTGGTGAACATGTCAGGCGCCCGTGCGGACTAACGAGAACAAATCCGCCGATGCTCCGCCGCTGACGCGGAGCGTCGCGCAGTTCGCGGCGAGCACACGTTACGAAGATATTCCCTCTGACGTTATCGCGCTCAGCCGCAAAGCGGTGCTCGATTGTCTGGGACTTGCTTTCGCAGGTTCCGTCGCTGAAGGCACCATTCTGTTGCGGCGTCATATCGCGTCACTGGGATGCGTCGGCGGCAGCAGCACGATATTTGGATCGGACATGCGTACGCACGCGCGCTTTGCCGCCCTGGCAAACGGCACGGCCATGCATTCCGACGATTACGACGACACGCACAATCCAAGCCGCATACATCCCTCTGCATCGGTGGCGGCAGCATTGTTCGCCGCGGCAGATGCCGGAAACTATTCCGGGCCGGACGTGCTGGCGGCGTTCAACGTGGGTGTCGAGGTGAGCTGCAAGATCAGCATCGCGACGGACGGTGCACATTACGGGCGCGGTTTTCATTCGAGCGGCACGATAGGCGTCTTCGGTGCAACCGCCGCGATATGCAATTTACAGCGTCGCTCGACGGATGTAGCGCTCACTGCGCTGGGCATCGCGGGAAGCGAAGCGGCCGGCGTGCGCGAAAATTTTGGCACGATGGCCAAGCCTCTGCATGCGGGCCGCGGGGCGGAAAGCGGCGTACTGGCCTCCGAGCTTGCGGCGCTCGGCTACACATCTGCGCCGACGGTGCTCGAAGGCCCCCGCGGGTTTTTCGCCGCGTACGCGGGAACATGTGACGACAGCGTTCTGCTTGAAACGCTCGGCAAGCCGTGGACTTTTGCTACTGACGCGAGCATTGCGATCAAGCCTTTTCCCTCGGGCAGGCTCACGCATCCCGCGATGTGCGAGCTCGAGCGCATCATGCATGAACACTCGATAGTGGCGGCGCAGGTCGATCGCATCGGCGTAAAGACGAATAAGCTGTTGCCGGGCAACCTCACGTATCACCAGCCGGCAACCGGCTTGCAGGGCAAGTTCAGCATGGAGTTTTGCCTCGCTTCGATACTCGTGCTGGGCAAGGCCGGTCTCGCCGAGTTCACCGACGAAGTCGTCAACCGTCCTGACATTCAGGCAGCGATCGGCAAGATCGACTACACGTGTTATAGCGACGAGGAGGCGGCGGCGAATCGCTATCCGTTGCTCGCGACGTTTCTTGAAGTGAGCTTGAAAGACGGCCGGAGATTCTCAGCGCGCGTCGATTTTGCACGCGGCAGTCCGCCGTTGCCGATGACTGAAGAACAAGTTGCCGACAAAGTTCGCGGCTGCGCGGAGTTCGCGCAGTGGCCTGCTGATCGCACCGAGCGCATCATTGAGATGGCGCTTGATATCGAGCACGTGGACAACGTCCGTGATTTAACGGCGCTGATGTTGCGTTGAGTTGCATCGTAGATACCGCATTGGCCGTCAATTCATGATGCCGCTTAGCGCTCGCTTCATCTCCCGCTCTGCTGCCGGAGGGCGATTGGTCCCTTGGTTCACGCGCGGCGCGATCAAGAACGTTGCATTGTTCTTTGCCGCTATTTGCTCGATCGTGGTCATGCAGTCTGCGAACGCTGGCGAGAGTTATCCAAGCCGGCCGGTACGTCTCGTCGTCCCGACGGGCGCGGGCGGTAATACAGATACCTTTGCGCGTGTAGTCGCAGAGAAGCTCAAAGCGCCGCTCGGCCAGCAGGTCATCGTCGACAACCGGACCGGCGCGAGTGGCATAGTAGGCTCGGACATAGTCGCCAAAGCGGCGCCCGACGGTTACACGCTTTTGATGGCGTTTCCGTCCCATCCGGTGAATCCGCTTCTCTATTCAGACTTGCCGTATGACACGATCAAAGATTTTGCGCCGATTACGATGGTGACATCGGTGACGCAGGTCTTACTGGTAAATCCGAAGCTGCCGGTGACGACTGTCAAGGAGTTGATCGCACAGGCGCGCGAAAAACCCGGTCAGTTCAATCATGGTGTCGTCGGACGCGGCAGTCTCGGCGATTTGAGCGCCGAAATGTTTTCCGCGATGTCGGGCGCGCGCCTTGTGCAAATAGCATACAAAGGCGCCCCGCAGGTGATGACAGCTCTCATCGGTGGCGAAATTCAAACTTACTTCAGTGCGCCGGTGGTGGCGATTCCGCAGATGAAAGCAGGCCGCGTGCGTGCGCTCGGTGTCAGTACCAAAAATCGTCTGGCCGTAATTCCCGACGTTCCGACGATCGCTGAAGCGGGCCTGCCCGGCTATGAGGTCGTCGGCTGGAATGGCATCCTTGCGCCGGCGCGCACGCCGCGCGCGATCATTGATCGACTCCACGATGCGATCGTCAAAGTGATACGCACTCCGGACGTTGCCGCGGCGATCACCGCTCAGGGCATCGAGCCTATCGGCAATACGCCTGAAGAATTTGCGCGCGTGATTCGCACGGACATCGACAAATGGGCAAAGCTCATTAAAGGCGCGAGGACCAGGATCAATTGAACTTGCGTCCGGTCATCACGAGCATCGCCTTCATCATGGGCGCAGGCAGCGCAACCGCGCAGAACTACCCGACTCGCACCATAAGATTCATCGTGCCCGTGCCGCCGGCGGGCGGCGCCGACACCGTGGCGCGCCTGCTCGCACCGCGGCTTTCAGACCTGCTCGGCCAGCAAGTGATCGTCGATAACCGCGCCGGCGGCAACGCGACGATTGGCGCCGAGCTCGTGGCGAAAGCGCCGCCCGATGGCCACACTTGGCTGCTTGGAACATCGCAACACACGGTTACGCCCAGCATCGTCAAGCATGTGCCGTATGACATCGTTGCAGACTTTGCTCCCGTAACGCTCGTGGTGCGGGCGCCGCAATTGCTCATGGTTCATCCATCGGTTCCCGCGAAGTCAGCGGCCGAGCTGATCGCGCTCGCGCGCAAGAAGCCGGGACACTTGAATTACGGTTCGGGCGGCCTCGGCAGCGCGTCGCATCTTGCTGCCGAAGTGTTCAAGAGCATGGCGAATATCAGCATCACGCATATTCCCTATAAAGGTGTCGGCCTTGCGTTTGTCGATCTCATCGGTGGACAGCTCGATCTGTCGTTTCCCGCCATACCGAGCGGCGTTCCGTATCATCGTTCCGGGCGGCTGCGCGCATTAGGTGTGACGAGCCTGCGAAGGCATGCGTCGATTCCGGAAATTCCCGCTATCGCCGAAACGGCACTGCCGGGCTATCAGGTGCAGTCATGGTACGGAATTCTCGTTCCCGCGGGCACCCGCAGCGACATTGTCATCCGCATCAATGCTGCAGTGACGTCGGCGCTCAAGATGCCTGAGACCAAAGCAGCGCTTATCGCGCAAGGCGGCGATCCGGATCCCGGAAGCCCCGACGAGTTTGCGCGGCTCATCAAAGACGAGCTCGTGCGCAATGCGAAAATCACTAAAGCCGCCCGCATGACGACCGAGTAGGCTTGCATCAACAGCGGCTCTTGAACTACGACACGATGCAGCGTGTAATACCCTTCATCTTCTATTCTTTGAAACGGAGGTGTCTCATGCGACATACATCAGCGTTGACGGCATTCGGCACCTTGTTCCTGGCGACGTCGGTATGCGCGCAGCTTGCCGTGCCGCCGGCGCCGTGGCGCGGTGCTGGCCCCACGCCATGCGTCGGATCCGACGGCGGCGTCCAGCAATGCGCTCCCGCTGCACGAACCATGGCAATTCGCGCAGGCCGACTGTTTGACAGTAAAACCGGCCGCATGCTGAGCAAACAGGTTGTAGTGATAGAAGGCGAGCGTATTGCCGGGATCGGTCCTGAATCTGAGATGAGGATTCCTGCCGGAGCGCAGGTTATCGATCTGTCTCAATCGACGGTGTTGCCGGGCCTTATTGATGCCCATACGCACATGTTCAACAATCCGAAACCAGGCATGTCGCGAGAGACGTCTACACTCATCGCTGTCCATAACCTGCAAGCGGACCTGCGTGCCGGCTTCACTGCGGCCCGCGACATGAGCTCGCACGGCAATGGCTATGCCGATATCGACATTCGCAATGCGATCAACGAAGGCCGGCTGGATGGTCCGCGCTTCCAGGTCTCGGGCCGCGGCATCGTATGGGGAAGTACGCCGGCCGGCAGCGAAACGGAAAACCCGCTCCGCAGCAACGTCGTGCGCTCGGTCGAACAAGCGCAAGCTGCGGTGCGCGAGCACATCGAACGGGGCGCTGACTGGATCAAGCTCTTTCCAGCAGGCGCCTACTCATTCAGCGCAAGCGGCGAACAGCAATATGTCGTCACGTATCCGATGCCGGTACTGCAGGCGCTGATTGATGAAACGCATCGTCTGGGCCACAAGACTGCGTGCCATGTCTATGGCGGCGAGGGACAGAAGAACGCAATCATTGCCGGATGCGACACCATCGAGCACGCATTTGGCCTCAATCAGGAGCAGGCCGACATGATGGTGAAGAAGGGTCTCTACTATGACCCGACGATCGTTCGCTATACGGAACCGTATATGGACGACAACGACAGCAAGAATACGGGCGGAAAGTACCGCATGATTCCGATTTTTGAGAAGGCCGTGACGATGGCGACGGCTACCAACGGCATCAAGGTAATGGTGGGTAGTGGCGCCGATGGATCCACATTTGCGCATGGAAGTCAGGCGATCGAATTCGAGTGGCTGGTGAAACGTGCCGGCATGAGCGCGGCGAGAGCCATTCAATCCGGAACCATGATCAATGCAGAAGCAATGGGCTGGTCAGATCGCATCGGCTCGATCGACAAGGGCAAGTACGCCGACGTCATTGCAGTCTCCGGCGATCCGCTCGCCGACATCACGGAACTTCAGCGCGTCAAATTCGTAATGAAAGGCGGCAAGGTCATCAGGAACGAAACGATGCAGGCTGCCGGGCAGTAACGACGTCGCGCTTCTGGTAAAGCAATGTTAATTGCTACGCGGAGTCGAGCGAGTCGCCCGAGTCGCTGAAATCTGCATAGTCAGTATCATCAGCGGACGCGACGTCATCCAAAGCGTCATTGCGCGGCGGATTGTTATCATAGTCGTTGCCTGCGACGCTATCGAGCGAGTGTGGCGAGAGCGCATTCGCTGCCTGATTGTGGTGGCCCATCAAACCTTGTATGCCTTGAAACAGAAATGAGCCCGCGACCACGCCGGCGGCAGTCGTCGCGACGTTGCCGAGCATGCCCGATCCCCACGACGACGCAGGTGCCTGCGGCGCGGCAGTTGCTGATTGCGGTCTGGGTTGGGCAGTTGCCACGGCTGACGCTGATGGTGCAGCGGCCGGCGCACCGCGGCCCCATGCATTGGGATTGTTGAGGAAACCGCTGCGGCTATCGCCGCGCGCCTGATCCAGTTCACTCTGCAGCTTTGCCGCTTCCGCCTGGGTTGCTTTCAACGCGTAATCGAGCTGCATCGCGCGCTGTACCAGAAGATACAGCGCATCCGGCTGGCGCGCTGCCGCGTTTCTGATCAGGGTTTCAGCTTCCATGTCTTTCGGACCGGCCTGCGCTTGCACCATCTGGTCGAGGAAAGAAGTCAGTAGTTCGCGCTCCTGTGCATTCATGGCGTGGCCTTAACGTTGTAAAGGGCAATTGAAAGACCGCTGCCGGCGGCTTCGGTTCCACGCTATTCTACGTCTGTGCGGCTATCCCGGTGACTTCTGTGGCGCCGGCTCGGTCGTAACTTTTGGCGCCGGTTCTTCATCGTCTCTTCCCAGCCGCTCGTATTCTGCTATGACCTGCGCCCCGAGCAGCAGCAGCGCCGCGGCGATCTCGAGACTGAGCAGCGCGATGATTGCGGTGGTAAGTGAGCCATACACTACACTCACCTGCGACAGCGAGCCGAAATACCATCTCAGCGTATGGCGGACGATCTCCCAAAGCAGTCCCGCCGTCGCGCCGCCGATCAACGCATGAGAGAGCGTCAGCCTGCCCACCGGCATGAAGTAATAAATCGACGAGATGAGGATGATCTCTGCAAGGACGCCGGCGCAGTAAAGTGCGAAGCGGGAGAATCCGCCAAGCGACCACATGTGGCCGAGGATAATGAGATGCTCTTCGCCGATAGCGATTAAATTGCCGAGCGTGAAGGTGCCGACCACCAGCGCTGCGCCTATGAACGCGATATATCCAAAGGGCAGCATCAGCGAAACGATTATGCGTCGCCGCCGTTCGACGATCCGGTGCAGGAAGATCACCGAAATCGCATTTTCGAGCACCGTAAATGCGAGCGAGCTGAAAAATATCATGGTGACCAGAAGTACCACGCCGATAACGTCGCGGTTGTTGACGAATGATGCAAGCTCCTCGACGAGCGCTTTCGATTGGCCGGGAACGATCCATTCGAGCGCGCGTCGCAGCGTCGCGAGCAGCTCGGCCTGCTCGATAAAGTGTGACAGCCCGATGACGATTAGTATCAGCAGCGGTACGATGGACAGCAGCGTGTAATATGCGACGGCGCCGGCAAGCAGCATGCCCTGGTTTTTGCGAAAGGCTTTGATCACCTGCAGCGCGAAAGTGCCGGGGTGCGTGACTACGTATTCAGATCGCGGATCAATCAGAGCCATGTTTGAACATCAGCCTCTTCGTGGGGCATAGTAGCATTCGAAACATGCGACGGCAGCGCATCACCACAACGGTTTGATCAACGAAATCGAGGCCCTCATTTTTCGCATGCTGAGACGGTTATGCGTTCAGCCGTTGACTGTTACGGCGATTGTGGCGATCTCATCGGCCGCCGCGTACGCTCAGCCCGGCGCTGCCACTTATCCGGACAAGCCGATTCGGCTCGTAGTTCCATTCGCAGCCGGCGGGGCGCTCGATGTAGTTGGACGCATCGTCGGCGGCAGGCTCAGTGACATATGGGGTAAGCAGGTCGTCATCGACAACCGGCTCGGCGCGGGCGGCAACATCGGCGCTGAGTTCGTTGCGAAGGCACCGCCGGATGGTTACACGCTGCTCATGTCGTCGGTGACAACGCAAGCCATCAACATGAGTCTGACGTCGAAGGCGCCGTACGATTTCGTGCGCGATTATGCGCCTGTAGCGCTGGTCGCTTCCGCGCCGCTTGCGCTCGTCATCCATTCGGCGCTGCCGGCGCGATCGGTGAGGGACTTCATTGCGATCGCCAAGGCGCGTCCCGGTGATCTCAACTACTTTTCGTCGGGGGCAGGTACCGGCACTCATCTTGCGGCGGTAATTTTCGATCAACTGGCAGGAATCAAGACGACGCATGTCCCGTACAAAGGCGGCGCGCAGGGTCTTGCCGACCTGCTGTCCGGACAGGTGCAGTTCGCCTTCTCGACCATCGGGCTCGTTGCGCCGCACGTCGACACTGGTCGCCTGCGTTTCATCGCTGTCGGATCGGCGAAGCGTTACACGCGACTGCCGGCGCTGCCAACGGTTGCCGAAAGCGGGGTGAGCGGATATGAAGCCGAGCAATGGTATGGCGTCGTCGCTCCCGCTGGAACATCGCAGGCGATCATCAACAAGCTGGCGCGCGAAATTAGCGGCATCGTAGCGCAACCGGAAATCAGAGAGCGGTTCTACAGTCAGGGCATCGAACCCGCAAGCGCGACGCCCGAACAGTTCGCCCTTTATATCAAGACGACCGTTACTAAGTACGCGAAGATCATCGCCGAGCTCGGCCTCAAGACGGATTGAGGTGTAGCCTGGATTTAGGCCATGCCGCTGTCACATAGCCAGTTGCCGACCGCGCGCGCAATCGCCGCAGTGCGCGAGCTGCTGACGTTGCCGGGCCAGCGGTCGCTCGCCGCGTGAAAGTGCGCGTTGCTGCCCGCCATGGAAAGTATCTTGCCGCCATGGTCGACGATGTCGCGTCCTTCGCCCGAAGCCTTACTGACAGGTTCGATGCAGATGGCGCCAACGGGATAGCTTTCCGCCACGAGCAGATCACGCATGTGTTCGGAATCGGCGGTCTCGGTTGAGCGTAGAAACAACGTCGCATTGCTCGCGCAGCCGAGGTTAGCGCCGAGGTGCAGCCAGCATGCGGCGCTGCTCAGAAGATGCTGCTGCTGTTGGAGCAAAGCATTGAGCCCGAGATGCCCGAGCTCGTGACCGCATGTTGCGAAACCGACGACGTCGCGGCGCAAGCGCGATTCCCGATGCAAAGCTGCACCTGCTGATAAGGCGGCAAGCCATGCCACGATGCCGCCGGCGCGTTCAGCCGTTGATTCCCACCATCCCGTGCGTGGCGTCAGTACGACCAACGGTGATGCGGCGCTATCTGATGCGACACGCGCACTGATGTTGTATGAGTCGGCGGCAACGCGGCGATGATTGCTCGTCAGCGTTATCGCCGTATGCGCACCTGCGTGATGCAAAAGAAATGCGTGGTGCATCCCGGCGACCAGCAGGACCGGCGAGCCGAATGGCGCGTCGTAGAACTGCGCGTTGATCGGCGCGAGAGAATCGCCCGTCACGCGCGTCGTAACGACCATCGCCGCATGCTTCGCCTGGCGGCGCATATTTTCGAAAGACATGCCTTTGATCGAGGCTGAGTTTGGCGGCTGCTCGAGGTAAGCAATTTCGCCCCGCTCCCCGTATGCGCAAAGTGTTCCTTTCAGGACTGCGTTTCCGGTCGACGGCGAGTCGAACATCGGCAAACCGTCGATGCGCTGACCGTCGCATTCGATGTACGCGTCCTCATTAATCGTTTGTGTAGTGCGGACGGGCATGCGCGAGATCTCGACGCCGCGTCCGGCCGCTTCGCTGCAAAGCCATTCACCGCTCGCATAATCCCCGGGACTGCACATGCGATGTATTCCGCTCGAATCGAAAGCGCTGACAAGGCGTGCCACAGTCGATGCACTAAACTCGCTCATGAGGATACGCTCGGCCGATGTGATCTATTTGAAGGCTACTGCGCGCTGGCGCCGGTCGCTTTGACGAGCTTGACTGCGGTGCGCGCCTCGCCTCGCACAAATTCAGCCGATTCCTGCAACGTGCGTGGGCGCGGACCACTGCCCGAGCGGGCGAGGAAGTCCCGCGTGTCGGATTCTCCCAGTATGCGCAACACTTCCCGGTTGAGCAGTTCGAGCACATTGCGCGGAACGTTTGCAGGCGCAAAAAGCGCTTGCCAGGTTTCGTATACGAACCCGGGCGGCACCGCTTCTATCATCGTGGGAATCGCGGGCAACAGCTCGTGGCGCTTGGGTCCGGTCGACGCGAGCGGCTTTAGCTTACCGCTTTGAATCAGCGGCAGCGCATTGGTGATCGCAGTGATCGTGTAATCGACCTGGTTGCCCGCGACGGCTGTGACACTCTCCGTAGAGCCTTTCATCGGAATGTGACGGGCGGCGGTCCCCGTTGCTGAGAGGAACGCCTGTACCGCCATATGTGCCGGACTGCCGATGCCCGGCGTGGCAAAGTTCAACTCGCCCGGTTTGGATTTTGCCGCTGCGACGAGTTCGGGCGTCGAAGCGAAACGCGATGCAGTCGGCACGATCAGAATCAACTCCGTTGCCGTGATCGTCGCGACGGGAACGAAATCCGCGTCCGGGTCGAACGCAAGGTTCGCGAGCAGCGGCTTGAGCATCACATGCTGAACCGACGCGTTCAATAGCGTGTAACCATCGGCACTCGCCTTGGCGACAACCGCAGTACCGATGACCGAGTTGGCGCCCGGCCGGTTCTCGACTATCACCGGTTGTTTCACTCTTGCCGACAATTTTTGCGCGAGGTGCCGCGCAAATATATCAGGTGAGGTGCCCGCCGGGAGCGGGACGACGATCCGGATCGGACGCTCCGGATACGCGGCGATTGCATTCGCAGCGATGCACAAGGCAATGCAGGTCGCGGACGCGAGGACACGCGTATATCGCACGCTCGTTCCCGGAATATGACGGGCATCGAGCATAAATGAGTGCTGTCACGCCTGCAACACGCGCCACGTTGTTCGACTCGATCGACCGAGCAATCATCAATCTTCTGTTGCCGCCAGCGAAGCAGTATTCCGCGCGCCTTATAATCGCCTGCTGCAGAATCGCTGCGGTGCTGGAGGCATCACGTGAAAACACCCGTCACATCATTACTCTCGACGCTGAGATGGGCCTCTGGCGCGCTCCTCAGTGCGCTAGCGTTGTCTGCATGGAGCCAATCTTATCCTGCCAAACCGGTGCGCATCATCGTGCCGTTCGTGCCTGGCGGCGGCGTCGATTTCATGGGCCGCCTGCTCGCACAAAAGTTGAGCGAGTCAATGGGCCAACAGGTGATCGTCGAGAATCGCGGCGGTGCCGGCGGCGTGCTCGGCGTCGAGGCGGGCGTGCGTTCGGCGCCCGACGGTTATACGCTGATCATGATTTCGTCCAGTTATCCGGTGTCGCCGACGCTGTACAAGCTCACGTTCGATCCGATCGCCGATATCACGCCGATCATCCTCGCGGCAACCGGGCCGTTCGTGATCGTCGTCCATCCTTCGCTCCCGGTGAAGACGACCCGCGATTTGATTGCGCTCGCAAAGGCGAGACCCGGTCAGATCAATTACGCAACCAGCGGTGCGGGCAGCGGGGTGCATCTTGCCACCGAGCTTTTTCTGTATATGGCCGGCATCAGGATGAACCATATTCCCTACAAGGGCACCGGGCCCGCCTTGACTGACACGATTGCGGGCCAAACTAACCTCATATTCGGCAGCGTTTCGTCGACGTTGCCCTTGGTCAAATCCGGGCGTTTACGCGCGATCGCCGTCACTACGGCGAAGCGCATCGCTGCTGAACCGGACATTCCAACGGTTGCCGAATCCGGTCTTCCCGGATATGAAACATTCGTATGGCAGGCGCTCATCGGACCGAAAGGACTGCCGCGCCCGGTTGTCGATCGCATCAATGGTGAAGTGACGAAGATCATCGCCCAGAAGGATATGGAAGAGCGCTTTCGCCAGGAAGGCCTCACGCCGTCGGGCGGCACACCGCAGCAACTGCTGGATCTTGTGCGCAAGGAGATCGATGTGTGGCACAAGATCATCGTGCGCGCCGGCATACGGGCCGAATAACGAGTCACATACGTCTAGCACTGATTGTCTGCGCTGTGACTTGTCTCTCAACGTTCAACTGAACGATAAAGGACCTTGCATGGAATCGCAGCAGGATAATAATCAGACGCGCGGCATTGCCGAGTTTGTCGCCAATCTCAAATACGAAATGATTCCTGAGAACGTGAGGCAGCGCGTTAAGCTACTCATGCTCGATTCACTTGGCTGCGCGATCTATGGCGCCAACCTCGAATGGACTGAGATTCTCCAGCGTTGTCTAGCCACGCTCGACAGCACGCAGGCATGTCGCGTCTGGGGCACCCGTCTGCGTTTGTCCGCGCCGCACGCCGCACTCGCCAATGGTACGCAGGTGCAGGGATTTGAGCTCGATGACGTGCACAGGCAGGGCATGCTTCATGTGGGATCGGTCGTGCTGCCGGCGCTCATTGCGGTTGCTGAAACAAGGAAGGGTATGAGCGGCAGAGAGTTTCTAACCTCTGCAGTGGCCGGTTACGAGGTCGGCCCTCGCGTAGGTATTTGCATGGGTCCGGAGCACCTCGCGCAAGGGTGGCATACCGGCGCAACATTCGGCGTATTTTCGGCGGCGGCCGGCGCCGCGCGCGGGCTTAAGCTCGATGCAACGAAAACTGTGCACGCGCTTGGCATTGCTGGTACGCAAGCCGCCGGCCTTATGGCAGCGCAGTTTGGCGCAATGGTAAAGCGCATGCACGCCGGTCGCTCGTCGCAAAGCGGTCTCTACGGCGCGCTGCTCGCGGAAGCCGGCTTTACCGGCATCATCAACGTGTTCGAGAGCGAGTACGGCGGATTCTGCACGACTTTCTCGCGGTCGACCGATCGTTTCAAGCTCGACGAGCTGACGGCTGGTTTCGGTGAGGTGTGGCAAACGATGGGCATTGCACTCAAGTTTTACTCGTGCGTGGGAAGCAATCACACGACGATAGATGCGATTCGTCTCATGCAGGCCGAGCATCCGTTCGGCGCAAATGATGTTGAAAAGATCATTGTCTACTGCACTGAAGCAACTGCGGTGCACGTCGGCTGGAAGTACTCACCGCAGGGGCTGACTTCAGCGCAGCTCAATCTCCCTTATTGCGTTGCGACGCTGCTGCTCGAAGGCGATTGCTTCGTCGATCAATTCAGTGAGGCGATGGTTGCTGATCCGGCACGCATGGCGCTCGCCGCGAAAGTCGACGTGCGCGAAGACAAGGCGTTTACCGCCAAAGGGTCAAAGTTCCGCCATCTCGTGCGCGTCGAAGTCCATCTGAGAAATGGAAAGATCATGGAACGTACTGTCGAGGCGGGCCGCGGCAACGAGCATAACTTCGCAAGCGAGGCGGATGTCGTGGAAAAATTTGAAAAACTCGCCGGGCACGTACTGCCCAGGACGAAGGTCGAACAATTGCGCGATGCGATGCTGTCGTTGGAGAAACTGCAGGACGCGGCGACATTACCCGAACTGATGGCGCTTGCGTGAGCGGCGAGATACCTGTGAGGGGGTGCTTGCGGCATCTACGCGAAGTCCCGCCCACAATCATGAGGTGAGTATGGTCCGTAACAAAACGGTGGCGCTTTGCGCTGCGGTGCTGGCGGTGCTGGCGGCGCTGCTGTCTGACGGCGCGAACGCTCAGAGCTATCCAAACAAGCCGATTCGTCTTGTCGTGCCGCAACCGCCGGGCGGCGGCAACGATACGATCGCGCGCATGATTGCGCAAAAACTTTCCGTAGCGTTAAAGCAGCAGGTGGCGGTCGACAATCGCGCCGGTGCGGGCGGTTTGATCGGCGCTGAAATTGGCGCCAAGGCGCCGCCCGACGGCTATACGCTGTTGCTGGGCAACGTCGCTGCGCTCGCCATTATTCCGAACGTGCAGGCGAAACCGCCCTATGATCCGATCAAGGATTTCGCGCCGATCAGTCTCATTGCATCAGCGCCGCTGCTCGTAGTCGTGCATCCTTCGTTGCCCGTAACCTCCGTCAAGCAGCTCATCGCGCTCGCGAAGGCGAAACCCGGTCAGTTGAATTACGCATCGAACGGTGTCGGCAGCTCCACGCATCTCGCGACTGAACTTTTCAAGATGATGACGAAGACGGATCTCGTTCACGTGCCTTATAAAGGTCTCGGTCCGGCGACCACCGATCTTTTGAGCGGACAGGTGCAGATCATGTTCTCCAGCGCGGTCGCAATGATGCCGCATGCAAAGGCGGGGCGCCTGCGTGCTATTGCAATGACAGGTGCAAAACGCTCGCCCGCCATTCCGGATGTTCCGACTGTTGCGGAAGCGGGCGTGCCTGACTATGAATCCGGCTCATGGTACGGGATCGTTGCACCGGCAGGCACGCCGCAGCCGGTTATCGATTTGCTCAGCCGTGAAATCGCGACCGCGACGCGCGCACCCGACATCAGCGATCGGCTGGTAGCCGAAGCGGTGATTCCAGTGGGCAGCACGCCGGGGGAGTTCGCGAAGTACATCCAGAAAGAATACACGCGCGTAGGACAAGTGATTAAGTCATCGGGTGCGCGGTTCGAGTGAATGGCGACATGAGCCGTGGCACTCACAGCTCAGTATCTCAGCGCACGTTGGATAGCTTTTCCATTTCATAAGTCAATCTCCATTTCGATGATCCGCAATTCGGCGTTGGTCGGCAGTGGGCGCTGACGTCCGGTGTCCTTGAAACCTGCGCGGGAGTAAAGCGCAACCGCCGCAGACTCTGACGCTGGAGCCCAGAGGCTTACACGCTTGAGGCCACGTTCACGTGCCCAGACCAGCACTGCCGCCAACAGAGCGCGTCCAACGCCGCGTCTGCGCTGTAACGCGGCGACCCACATTCCACCAATCCGACCGACATCCTTTCTTTCATTGTCGAGAAGCCCGTACGTTGTGCCTACAATGGCGTCGCTTTCGAAAGCCACGAACATTACATGACGATCGGGCGCGGTAACCGAACGCGTCAAGTCTTCCCAGTAAGAAAATGGCCGTGCTTCGGCCTCGGCACCCGTCTCGGCAAAAGAATGAGGTGAATCATTCAAAGCCCGGATTCGAAGTTCGCGATGAAGACTGACCTCGTCCGCTTCCAATGTCCTAATTTTCATCGCGCGTCACGCACGAGCCGTCTACTTACAATTGGTTGACGCTGTCAAACGGACTAACGCCATAGCAGCGAACGAAGCCGATCGTGCCCAAATCAAGGCATCACCGTTTCCCGCTGCGGAAACAATCACGTGTGTGATCATCGACCATGCCGGTCGCCTGCATGAACGCATAACAGATCGTCGATCCGACGAATCGGAAACCGCGCTTGAGCAGGTCTTTGCTCAAGGCGTCGGATTCGAGCGTGGTTGCAGGCACTTGCTCGAGCGTCTTCCAACGGTTCGTCTTCGTCTTGCCCGCCACAAACCGCCAGACATAGGCATCGAAAGTTCCGAACTCGCGCTGCACTGCAAGAAATGCCTGTGCGTTGCTAACGGTGCTCGTAATTTTTAAACGATTGCGCACGATGCCTGAATTTCGCATCAAGCGCTCTATCTTCTGCGGCGTGAATCGTGCGACCTTTGCATAGTTGAAATCGCAAAACGCCCGGCGGTACGCTTCGCGCTTGTTGAGTATCGTCTCCCAGGAGAGACCGGCCTGCGCGCCCTCGAGCGTGATAAATTCGAAGAGGATGGTGTCGTCGTGCTGCGGTACACCCCATTCCGTGTCGTGATATGCGATACCAAGCGGTGTGCGTGCCCAGGCGCATCGCTTGCGCCCGTCAGCAGATGCGGTCGTCCGTGCGGCGCTCATCGTCTTTCCCTAGCCGTGCGCTCGATTCGGCGAAGATTCTTCGGTTCCTGCGGCCGCAGCCGTATCGGCCCGCCTGCCTTTGCGCTTCGAACGCGGTGTTAACGGCTGCATCACATCGGACTCGAACAGCTCCTTGAGCTGATCGGCGGCCTGCTTGGACGTTTGTATCAAGAGCTCTTCGTCCTGGTTGACGGCATACTGAGCCTCGAGCTGCTCCTCGTCGTGTCGTTTGAATATCGCAATGGCGCGCTCGGCCTCCGCTACACCGAGGCCGCTGCGCAGCAGCGCCTGGCGTGCGACCTCGAGACTCGCTGGAAACGTTTCGCGCCAGATCGTCTTGATGCCGAGGTCGCGCAGGCGAAAATAGTGGACCCGGTTGCGCGCCCTTGCGAGTATCGGCAGTGCCGGAAAATTTGTGCGAACGAGCGCGGCAGTCTTTACCGAAGCCTCGACGTCGTCGATCGCCAACACGAACAAATTCGCTTCGCCCGCCTTTGCGGCGTGTAAAAGCTCGAGCCGCGATGCATCGCCGTAATAAATTTTGTTGCCGAACCGGCGCACGAAGTCAACCTGCTGATAGCTGATGTCGAGTGCGGTGAAAGGAATGCCGCACATGCGCAATATCCGCGAGACGATCTGCCCAAAACGCCCGTAGCCGGCGATGATGACGGGGTTACCGGGCTCGTTAATCGTATCGTATTCCGGTTCGGTGCGGCTTTCGAGCCATCGCGCGAAGAGACGATCGTGGAGCATGAATGTGAGCGGTGCGAGCAGCATCGAGATCGTAACGACGACTACGAGCAGTTGCGAGATGTCCGCCGCAAAAATACCGAGGCCCTGCGCTGCGGCAAACAGCACGAACGCAAATTCACCGCCTTGGGCGAGGCCGATCGCCAGCCGCTGCGCCGTTTCATTGTTGTCACCGCCGACCCGCGCTATCACATAGAGCAGAAGGAATTTGATGACGAGCAAAGCGACGGCAAAACCGAGAATCAGCAGCGGTTTCTGTGTCAGCAGACCGAGGTTCGCACTCATGCCCACAGCGATGAAAAAAAGACCGAGCAACAGTCCTTTGAAGGGCTCGATGTCCGCCTCGAGCTCGTGGCGAAATTCCGAATCTGCGAGCAGGACGCCGGCAAGAAAAGCGCCCAGCGACATCGATAGTCCGATGCGTTCCATGATGAGCGCGGCGCCGATAACGAGGAGCAGGGCCGCAGCAGTGAATACCTCCCGGCTGCCATGCGTTGCGATCAATCTTAGCGCGGGCCTGATCAACAGCCGGCTAGCCCCTATGACCACGCCGATTGCGGCGAGGCCTTTCGCCGCTGTCGTCCATTTCAAGTCGGATAGCGCGGCTGATACATCCAGCAAAGGCAACAGCGCCAGCATCGGTATGACGGCAAGATCCTGAAACAGCAGAATCGCGAACGCTTGTCGTCCGTGCGTCGTGTCTATCTGTTTGCGCTCGGCGAGCGACGACAGCACGAGTGCGGTGGAAGACATCGCAAGGCCGAGACCCGCAGTGAGTGACGCCTGCCAGCCAAGCCCGAGCCAGATGCCGAGCAGTCCAAGCACGACCCCTGTTACCGCGACTTGAGCGCCGCCCATGCCGAACACCGGTCGCCGCAGCGCCCATAGACGTGCGGGATCGAGCTCGAGGCCAACCAGGAACAGCAGCAGCACGACGCCAAACTCGGCAAATTGCAATGTCGATTCGACTTGGCCCACCATGCCGGCGCCCCATGGGCCGACCAACATCCCGGCGACGAGATAGCCGAGTACTGCGCCAAGCCGCAAGCGCTGGAAAAGCGGGACTACCAAAACGGCCACTAACAAAAATACGGAGGCCTGTTCGAGAAAGTGCATGACGGCGATTGGAGGTGAGTTGTCGGCAAGTCGCGCGGATCGCGATTGCACTCGGCGACGCGCTACCGAAGTCTAATGGATAGCGCCGTGTAACGCGATATGAGAGCAGCTCACCAACGGGTACGGTTCGAGTGATGGGTGATGGGTGATGGACGGAAATTTATGTCAATGAAAATTTACTGCATACTATGTGTCTGCATGCTCTTGCGGCGCCAATCATTGCGATCAGTATCCTTGGCACTCCTGCATGTGCTGGAGCTCGACACGAGCATTCGAACAAGCCGGTGAACATCGTTGATCGGATTTCCGTCCGCCGCACAACTGCATGACACGTTCGAGGCCGACACTGGTCAAATCGTCTCGTGGCATGGCAGGCGGCGCAGTTGCGGTTTGATTGCCTCAGTCTCCGAACGCTGAAGCGGAGGAACGAGAGTCACGTTATTCGCTCTAACACGTCATCGCCGCCGGCACTTTCCTCAATCAGCCCAGAGTTCCCCATGCAGCTTCGCACATTGTTGTTAGCCTTCATCGCAGTAATCATCGCGGGATGTATAACTCCGGTCGGCGCGCCGGTCGCCGGCCCGGTGACGAGCGTGGTCGTCGGGTCGCCACCTCCGCCGCCGCACGTAGGAGATGTAACTGTTTATCGAGCGCTCAACGCCTACAACAGCGAACCGCGCGGCGATATCCAATATCGCGTCGACAAGGTCGATCCTAATTATGTATTCGTCTCCGTTACGACGAGTTCTCCATACGCGGGGGTTCCTCACAACGAGGTCTATACGCCGGACGGCAACTGGCTGCGGCATCCTGTGGTCAATCACGACCGCCAGGTTGAATACGATTTCGCACCGCCTTATCCTGCGTATCCTTTTCCGCTCGACTTTGGCAGGACATGGTCGATGCGTGTGAATGCGTCGGATCCTGCGACGCGCAGGGTGGTCAGCGTGCGTGTCGATGGTCGCGTCGTTGGCGCCGAGCGCATCATGACGCCGGCGGGTGCATTCGACACAATCAAGATCACGCGCCGCGTGTATGCAGGAGACTTTGACAGCTTCCTGCGCGAAACCAACATTGAAGAGGTTGAGTGGTATTCGCCCGGCCTCGGACGCAGTGTGCGCATGGAACGCAACTCCAACTGGATCGACACCAGCCGCAGCGGAGGCGGTGAGGGCGGCCTGCTGCTGCGCAATGATCAGTTAATGCGCGGCGACTGGACGGTTTACGAGCTCGTGAGTTATCCGTCGAGGCTGAAGGCGGGCGAGCTCCTCGAGCGCCGCTGACCCGGTCGCATTTCGCGATCGTGCCGCAAGGTAAACTAGCGCAGCTTGAGAGGACTTTATCGGAGAGGAGAGCCGGCGATGCTGCGTGCGCATTCAACTACTATCGCGACGGGCACAGTGCTGCTGTCATGCTTTGCATCAGCGGCACTCGGACAGGCGTATCCCGCCAAGCCCGTGCGTATCGTCGTACCATTCGCGGCGGGCGGCGGCGTCGATTTAACCGCGCGCATACTTGCACAACGACTTACCGAGCGCGCGGGCCAGTCGTTCATCGTCGATAATCGTACTGGCGCGAGCGGAATCATCGGTACTGAATACGTCGCCAAGTCCGCACCGGACGGTTATACGCTGCTGGTGGGTTCCCAAACATCGCAGGCGGTCGTGCCGGCGATGTATACCAAACTCAATTACGACGCGGCGCGCGATTTCGTGGGCGTTACCGAAATCGCTGTGTCGCCGCTTGTGATCGTGATCCATCCGTCGCTGCCGGTTAAATCTGTGAAGGACCTGATCGCGCTCGCGAAAGCGCGGCCGGGTCAGTTGACCTTCGGCGCTGCATCGGGCGGCACGCCGCATATGGCCGGTGAACTCTTCAAGCTCGCGGCGCAAGTCGATCTGCTGTTCGTGCCGTATAAAGGCGAAGGACCCGCGATCGCCGATGCGCTCGGCGGCCAGATCTCGATGGTGTTCTCAAACCTGCCGGTGGGATTGCCGCAGGCGCAAAGCGGCCGTTTGCGCGCGCTTGCCGTTACGAGCCGCCAGCGTGTCGCAACTGCGCCGGACATTCCGACCGCCGCCGAATCGGGCCTGCCGGGTTACGAAGCGAGCACGTGGTTCGGGCTATTCGCACCGGCTGCTACGCCGCGTGAAATCATCACGAAGCTGAATGCGGACTCCGTTGCTGCATTGAGCGGTGCGGACGTCAAAGAGCGCATGGCCGGTCAGGGACTTTTCGTGGTCGCCAACACGCCCGAGCAGTTCGCGGAATTCCTGAAAGCGGAAATTCCGAAGTGGGGAAAAATCGTCAAGGATGCGGGGGTAAAGCCGCAGTAGGACTGCCTCAAAACTCGCGCAGCGACCTCATTGTGCACTGCATGCGGCCGCATGCGTCGACGCCGTCCGAGTTCGGGCTGCGGATCAGTTTCTTGAGCGTATTGTTCATCGGCATCATCAGGTTCACGTTGCGCGGCGGAATCGGTGATTCAAACCAGCGCGCGTAAATCTTGTTGATTTCGCCGCTTTTGAAAAGTGCGATGAGCGCGTCGTCCGCAAGCTTTTTAAAGGCGGGATCGTCCTTGCGCAACATGATGGCATAAGGCTCATCGGTCAGAAAGTCACCCACGACCACGTATTCGGGTGGATTTGCTGCGTTCGCGCGCATCGTATACAAGAGCACATCGTCCATCGGGAAAGCGACGGCGGTGCCTTTCTCGACCGCAGCGAGTGCATCGCGGTGCTCCCTTACCTGCATAAAACGCATGCCGAGCGATTCCGCAAGGTTGTATTCTTTGATCGCGTGTTCGTTCGTCGTCCCCGTAGTAACGACCACCGTTTTGCCTTTAAGGTCCTTGTAATTGCGGATCAGCGACGAGGGCTTGACGATCAGGCGCGTGCCGGTGAAAAACGTTGTCACCGTGAAGGCGACTGATTTCTGGCGCTCGAGCGTGTTGGTGGATACGCCGCATTCCATATCGATGTCGCCGGACATCAGCATCTGCATGCGCATCTGCGGCGTCACTCTCGTCATCGTGACCGCAAGGTCCGGCAGTTTGACCTGCGTTTTGACGGCGTCTACGATCTTCGTGCACAGATCGACTGAATAGCCGATGTACTGCTGTTTGGCGTCGAGATACGAAAATGGATCCGCGCCGTCGCGTACCCCGAGCGTGATGGTTTTTTTCTCGGCAATCTTCTTGAGCGTCCCGCTTTGCTGTGAGACGGCCGGCGCTGAGACAGCGGCTATTGTCGCGGCCAGCATCCATGCTGAAATCGTACGCATTCAATCTCCCCGTTTGGTATCGTAAACCGGTTACTGCAATCGCGCCGCACGCATGCAAATATGATACGCGGTTTTACCGCGTCATCCCAAAGCCGCCGGCGTTTTCAGTATTCATTGAATATCCTCGTGAGTTGCCGCGGCTCGCTCGTGCTCGCGAGTGCGAGCATGAGAAGAATCCGCGCCTTCTGCGCGCTCAGGTTGTCGCCTGCAATGATGCCTAACTTGTCGTAATCCGGGCGCCCGATTACCCGGCCATTCGCCACGCGTGTCGAGCGCACGAATACGGTGCGGCGTGACTCGCGAAGGCTTGTTTCGACGATTGCTTTTTCCGGGTCGGAGAGCGAGCCGGCGCCGGTCGCCGCAAAAATTATCCCGCTCACGCCGGCCCGCTGCAGCGCCTCAACGATCAGCGCTGAATTCGATTCGACGGATGAGTAGACGATTTCCACTCCCGGGAACGAAGCGATCGACTGCAGAGCGAACTCTGAACGCACCGTGTGCCGCTTTACCGGCGTACGGTAGTAAACGACTTTATCCTGATCAACATAACCCAAAAATCCGAGCTCGCCCGAACGGAATGTTTCCGCTCGATAGGTGTTGCTCTTGGTTACATCCCGCGCGGCGTTGATTTCGTCGTTGAGTACGACAAGGACGCCGCGTCCGCGCGAATCTTCACTCGCCGCAGTGCGCACCGCATTGACGAGGTTCAGCGGACCGTCGGCGCTCAATGCGGTGGCGGGTCGCTGCGCGCCGACCAGCACGACCGGGCGCTCGTGCCGGACGGTCAAATTGAGGAAATACGCGGTTTCTTCAATCGTGCTCGTGCCATGCGTGATCACGATGCCGGCGAGGTTTGGATCTTCCGCGAAGAGCGCGTTGACGCGACCGGACAACGCGCGCCACACGGCGAAAGTCATATTCGAGCTGCCGATGTTGGCAATCTGTTCGACATTCACGCGAGCGAATTGCTTGAGCTCCGGGACTGCGGCGACGAGTTGCTCGCCTTCCAGCGAGCCCGCCTTATAGTCCGAGAGGTTCAACGTAGACTCGCCGCGGCCGGCGATCGTGCCGCCGGTTGACAGCACGACGACGCGCGGAAGCTGTCCTTCACTCGCCATGTCAGTCAAGGTCGCGGCAATATGCCGTCAGGCAGATTCATGCAATGCCGCGCGATCTGGCCGGGTCGTGCAAGCCAGACGCGATCCATGTCACGGTGTGCGAGGCAGTGCCCCAGCGCCTTGCGCAGCGCATGCAGGCGAAACGGCTGCCCCGATACATAAGCGTGCAATCCAAGCGCGAACACGAGCGGTTCCTTTGCGCACTGGCTTAGCATTACTTCAAATTGATTCACGACCATATCCGCAAACTCGCGCGCAGCATGGCGGCGATGCAGCAACGCGGTGACATCATTCAATTCGAGCGGGTAGGGGACCGACAGGAGCGGCCCTGCGCGCGTAGTCAGCCAGAACGGCTGATCGTCAGCCGGCCAGTCGAGCACATACTCATAGCCATCCTCTTTCAGCAGATCGATCGTGACGCGGGTTTCGCCGAAGGCCGGTCCGAGCCAGCCGGCGGGCGGCTTACTGCCGACGGCAGTTATTGCCACTGTCACTTCGCGAATCAAGTGTGCTTCGTCGTGTTCCCACATATCGTTTTGTATTTCGGAGCTGGTGCGGCCATGCGCAATAATTTCGTCGCCGCGTGCATGCAGGCGCGCAACGAGTTCCGGGCGCTCTCGGTAGACGAGACCGTTTACCGCATGGGAAATCGGCAGTTTCAGCGCGTCGAACATCTCGATCATGTTCCACAGGCCGACGCGCTGGCCGTAATCGCGCCAGCCGAAATTGCGCTGTGTCTGCGGCGCGCCGAGCGTAGAAATATCTTCGCCCAGGCCGGCGCCGAACGCGAAATGCTCGACGCTGATCGTGATGTAAACCGCGAGCCGCTTGCCGGCGGGCCAATCGTAGCCCGGCCGTTTATCGATGATCGAAAACGGATAGCGGTTGTGCTCAGGCAGTTTCATTACGATGAAATTCAGCTTCCGGGCACGATGCCGGCTGGAAGTCCAGCGCAGTGTTCGGCAATCCTGCCCGGCAGCGTAAACCAGACGCGATCGCGCTGCGGGTGATTTGCGATGTGCTTCAAAGCGCTGCCTAGAAGCCCCAGACGGAACGGCTGCCCCATCGTCATTGGATGCAGCGCGATCGTGCACACCAACGGCCGCTTCACGCACTGCTCGATCATTTCATCGAACTGGTCGACGATCATGTCCGCAAACTCGCTAGCAGTCTGCTGACGAAAGAGGAGCGTGACCGAGTCGTTCACTTCGAGCGGATAAGGTACGCATAGGATGCGGCCGGCGCGTGCCTTCATCCAGAACGGCTGGTCATCGCAGCACCAGTCCATGACGAACTTGTAACCGGCCTCTTGCAGCACATCGATGGTGACCGGTGTATGCGACATGCCCGGACCCATCCAGCCGTACGGCCGCGTGCGATAGGCGGCTTGGATAGCAGCGGTGGATTCGGCGACCATGCGCGTCTCATCGTCTTCCCACATCGCGATCTGCCGTTCGGACTGCGTGCGTCCGTGACCGATGATTTCGTCGCCGCGTGCACGCATGCGCTCGACGATCTCCGGTCGATGCGTGCACATGAGGCTGCTCAAGTTATGTGCGGCAGGAAGCTTCAATTCATCGAGCAGATCAAACAGCCGCCAGATCCCGACGCGGTGTCCATAGTCGCGCCAGGCGTAATTGCGCTGGGTTTGACGGCCGCCACTGCCGAACGCTGGATCAGAGCCGACGCCCGTGCCGAACGCGAAGTATTCGACGTTGGTGCCGATATAAAACGCGAGGCGTTTGCCGTCCGGCCAGTCGTAAACCGGGCGGCGATCTATCATCGAAAATTCGTAACGCGTGTGGCTGGGCAGCACCGTTCGATTCGCGCTATCGTCAGTCGATCTTGGCGCCGGATTCCTTGATGACCTTGCTCCACTTGGCCATCTCCGCTTTGAGAAACGCAGCGAGCTCTTCCGGTTTGTTGCCGACGACTTCGCACCCCAGGTTCGTGAGCTTGTCACGCATGTCCGGCGACTGCAGCGATTTCACGATCTCCGTGTTGAGGCGGTTGATCACAGGCTGCGGTGTTCCTCCGGTCGCAAACACAGCAAACCAGGTGCTCGCCTCGAAGCCCGGCACGCCCGCTTCGATCATCGTCGGCACGGCCGGAAGCTGCGTGCTGCGATGCTTGCTCGCAATCGCGAGCGGCCGCATCTTGCCCGCCTTGATGTACGGCATGCCGCCGGCGATATCCGTGAAGGTCAGATTCAGTACGCCGCTCATCAAATCGACGAGCGCCGGCCCGTTGCCCTTATACGGCACGTGAACCATGTTGATTCCGGTGGCGCTTTTGAACATCTCGCCGACCAGATGTCCAATGCCGCCATTGCCGGACGAGCCGAAGTTGAGTTTCCCCGGCTGCGCTTTGGCAAGTGCGATCAACTCACGCACGCTTTTCGTCGGCATGCTGGGATGCACGACGAGCGCGATTGGAATTTCTGCAACCAGCGTGACTGGCGTGAAATTCGCTATCGGATCGTAGTTCAGCTTTCCGTACAGCGCCTGATTGCTCGCGAGCGCCGGCGTTGCCATGAGCAGCGTATAGCCGTCGGCAGGCGCCTTTGCGACGATTTCATTGCCGACGTTGCTGCCCGCGCCAGGTCGATTGTCTACCACGACGGGTTGACCGAGCGCCGCCCACAGCGGTGGTGCAACGAAGCGCGCCAGAATATCCGACGTGCCGCCCGTTGCGAACGGCACCACGAGTCGCAGCGGATGATCGGGATATGTCTGCGCTTGCGCAAGCGCCGAGAGTGCGCCGGCAAGCAACAGCGACAATCGGAAGCGATTCGGCATATCGAAAATAATGAGTTTGCGAAACAGAAGCGCTGCTTCTTCGAGTGTGTCAGCGCGAACAGTCTAGATTAAACGCTACACTGCGGCAAACCCGCAGAGCGCCATGAGGCCCGTTTGACCGCTGCTCGCGAACTCGTGGATACTCACATGGACAGCGCGACTCGATGCCGTGCACGCTCCAATTCAAAACATTCATCAGAAAAATGTGCGATGCATAAAAATTTTATGAGATCCAAATTCGTAGCATCGCTTTTGCTCATCGCGTCGTCGTGCTGCACTGTCTGCGAATTGTATGCCCAGCAGTATCCGAACAAACCCGTACGATTCGTCCTCGGCCTCGCACCTGGCGGCTCGACCGATGTGATCGCGCGTCTCGTCGCACAGAAACTCAGCGAGATGTGGGGGCAGAACGTGCTGGTGGATAACCGCGTCGGCGCGGGCGGCACCATAGGCGCCGATCTCGTCGTGAAGGCGCAGCCGGACGGCTACACATTGTTCGTAGGCGGCTTTGGTCCAAATGCGATCGCGCCCGGTCTTTATTCGAAATTGCCGTATGACCCGTATAAGGATTTCACGCACGTCACATTAATGGTGACGCTGCCGCTCGTGATGATCGTGTCCGCCTCGTCGCCCGCGACTGGACTGAAGGAGCTGATCGAGCGGGCAAAAGCAAAACCCGGCGCGCTTCGCTACAGCTCGATCGGCGTCGGTTCCTCACCGCACGTATTCATTGAATTGATCAACATGCGCGCCGGCATCAGCACTGTCCACGTTCCGTACAAGGGCGCACCTGCCGCGCTCACCGCCGTGATTGCATCCGAAGTTGACTACTCGATGACGAGCATTTCGACGGCGCTCACTCAGCTCGGAGCGGGAAAGATTCGTGCAATCGCGGTCACGAGTGCCAATCCGACGCCGCGCCTGCCCGGCGTGCCGCCGGTTGCAAGCGTGCTGCCGGATTACGAAGGACTCGAATTCCATACCTTGCAGGCGCCCGCAAATACGCCGAAGCAGATCGTGACGAAACTGCAGCACGACGTCGCCATCGTCCTGCATATGCCCGACGTGAAACAGCGTCTCGACGTACTCGCAATGGATGTCCAGGCGAGCACGCCGGAGCAATGTGCCGCGTTCATCAAACAGCAGATCGATACGTGGACGGCCGTTGCGCGCAAGGCGAACGTGCGCGCGGACTGAGAGCGATGCCGCATTTTATAACGGACGATAACGTTCGCATCTATTACGAAGAAGCGGGCAGCGGATTTCCAGTAATCTTCGCGCACGAGTTCGGCGACAACTATCAATCGTGGGCGCCGCAAGTCAGTCATTTTGCGCGCCGCTATCGATGCGTCGCGTACGCTGCGCGCGGTTATCCGCCTTCCGACGTGCCGCCGGCGGGCGCTGATTACAGCATCACGCGCGTCGCGGCCGACATCGGCTGTCTCATCGACCACGTCGGTGCCGAGCAGGCGCATCTCGTCGGTGTCTCGATGGGTTCATTCGCCGTCCTCAATTTCGCGCTTAGCCATCCGGCGCGCGTGCGCTCAATGGTGATCGGCAGTTGCGGAGCGGGCGTGACGACCGACCCCGAGCAGCAGAAGATCCGGCTCAAGGCTGTCGAAGAGCGCGCGCGTTTGTATGAAGAGCTTGGCGCCGAGGTCATGGCGGATCGCATGGCCAATCTTCCTGTACGCCGCACGTTCAAGGCGAAGGATCCGCAGGGCTGGATGGCTTTTCGGGAACGTCTAAAGCTGCATTCGCCCGAGGGTTGCGCGCGCACGCTGCGTGGCAGCTTCCTCAACCGGCCTTCTGTGTACGATCAGCGCGAGCAACTGCGTGCCTGCGACATCCCGACGCTGCTCATGTTCGGCGACGATGACACGCCGTCTGTCGCGCCGACGCTCTTCATGCGCGCGCAGATGCCGCGTGCAGCGCTCATGGTGTTACCGTACTCCGGCCACAATCTCAACATAGAAGAGCCACTTACGTTCAATCGGGCGCTCGATGATTTCTTTCACGCCTGTGAGTTGGGGCGCTGGGGCTATCAGGTTTCCTAAAGGCAAATCGACAGATTGCCACCATCGACAGGAGCATCATGGCTAAAAAGGCACCGCAGAAAAAAGATCCGTTTGGCTATAGCGAAATGGTATGGGCGGAGACGCTCGACCCGGAATATGCGGCAGTGCGCGACGAACTTCGTCGCGTCGCGGTGAGCGAAGGCGCGCTGTCGGTCAAGGTCAAAGAAATGATCGTGATCGGCATACTGGCGTCGCGCGGCCTTCAATACGGCGTCGCGGCGCATATGCGGCGCGCGGTGGATTTCGGTGCAACGCGCCAGGAATTGTTCGAAGCGCTCAAAGCCGCGCACATTCCGGGCGGCGGAGTTGCTTACAGCGTCGGAATTCGGGCGCTCCAAGAGCTCGAGCTAGAAGGCAAGTTCAAGGACACCGATCGCGGCAGCCGCAGGAAAACTGCGAAAAAATAGCCGCCCAGTAGCGGGTCACGTCTGTGCGCCGCGAGTCGCCCACGTTCCCGCGCTTACTGCCTGAAAAAATTTCAGCAGCGCATGACTGAAGTCCGCGGGCTCTTCAAGATTCAGCGTGTGCCCGCATTGCGGAAACGTCAGCAGCCCGGCGCCGCGCAATTTGTGTGCCGTTAGAAAAAATTAGGCACAATATGCGCGCAGATTGGTGAGAGCGCATTAACGAGCAATCGGCTCAATTTTGTGCAGCCATAGCGTCGTTTACCTCAATAAGCGTCGGCAGCCCGCGTGAGTTCGCCTTCACATTTAATTTCACGAAAGGAAACATCATGAGGCTCTACTACCATCCCGCATCCACCACCTGTCGGATGGTGATGCTATTTGCATCAGAAGAGGGCATCGATCTCGATTACAAGCTGGTCGACCTGTTTACCGGCGAGCATCTGAAACCCGAGTTCTCCAACATTAACGCCAGTCGTTTAATCCCAGTTCTCGAGGATGGCGATTTCCGGCTCAGCGAGAGCTCCGCAATCCTCAAGTACCTCGCCGACAAGACTGGTTCAAGCGCGTATCCGAAGGACTTGAAGCAACGCGCGCGCGTCAACGAAATGATGGACTGGTTCAACGCCAACTTCTATAAGGATTATGGCTACGGGCTGATCTACTCGCAGCTCTTCCCGCATCACAAACGTCCGAGCGACGAGATCCACGCCGGTACGGTGGCGTGGGGTAAGGAGAAGTCGCAAGGGTGGTTCAAGATTCTCGACGAGCATTTACTCGGACCACAAAAACCATACTTGTGCGGCGACAAAATAACGCTCGCCGATTACTTTGGCGTGGAAGTCGTTGCGGTAGGCGATCTCATCCGCTGCTCTTACTCCGCCTATCCGAACGTCGAGCGCTGGCTGCGCCGCATGAAGGGCTTGAAAAGCTGGGCGAAAGTGCACGAGGCTGCCGAAGGATTCGCCGCTTCGATCAAGGACACTCCATTCGTCGCTATCTGATTGCGTCGGAGACCAGGGAGGCATTACCCGCTGAATCGAATTCCGCAAGCGCGAGGAGGACAACATGCATTGCCGTGGTGTCGCGTTAGGAAAGATGATGGTGTTGTTGGCGGCTCTTACAATTCCGGGATGCTCTGACATCAAGCAGAGTGACGTAGCAAACGGACGTTTGCTGGGCGCCAATTCTAGCGTCGGTAAGGGAATGGTCAGCAGCTACGCCGAGTTCGACAAGAACGGCATGCCCAAAGCCATCGGCATCGTTTTCCATGCCGGCTCGCTCGACGCGCTTCCCACAGAACATTCGGACGGTCACCACTGCTTTGACCACAACAGCGATGGGAACTTCGATCTCGACAAGGAATGTTTTGGCTCGCATGAGCACGTCATCCCGCTGCCGAGCGATGTGGCGCGGCGTGCGGATATTCCATTCAAATGGGTGGGTCTCAACTGGAACCCTCATGGACATATTCCTCCCGGCGTTTATCATCTGCCGCACTTTGACGTTCACTTTTATATGGAACCAATCGAAAGGGTTTTCGCGATCGCGCCCGGTACCTGCGGCCCGGAATTCGTTCGCTGCGACCACTTCAAGACTGCGACGAAGGCGGTGCCCGCAAATTACATGCATCCCGACTTCAAGAGCGTCGATGCAGTCGCGCCCGCGATGGGCAATCACTTGATCGATCTCACCAGCCCTGAATTCAACAAGAAGACGTTCACACGAACCTGGATCTACGGCGTCTACGACGGGCGCGTGACGTTCTACGAGGAGATGGTGACCCGCGATTACTTGTTGAGCCGGCCGGCTTCGTGCTCACCGCTTAAGTCGCCGCCGGCGGTGGCCGTCAAGGGCTACTATCCCACGCAGTCATGCATTCGCTATCTCACATCCTCCAACGAATACACGCTCTCGATGGAAGGATTCGTACTGCGCGACGGTAGCCCACCACAGCCCGCGAGCTGATGGTTGATATGCTTGCTTTGCGTCTCCCTGGCTCCATTGCGTCGTTCGCAGTTCAATCGTTTTTCCGTGATGATCGCATCGGGGGTTGTGTTGCTTTGAGTTTCCTTTGCGTCCTTCGCGTCCTTTGCGGTTCAACGCGTGTCAGTCTCGGTGACTGTAATAATTCGTCCCGGTGGCAGACGGACGTAATGCTTTCTAAGCGAAAGCTCTGCACGAAATAAATGCGGTCGTTTCTATGCCACTAAGAGACGGCAGGGCGCTAGTTATGAACGCTGCGAGTCGCCCACGTTCCAGCGCTTACTGCCTGAAAAAATTTAAGCAGCGCATGATTAAAGTCCGCGGGCTCTTCAAGATTCAGCGTATGCCCGGATTGCGGAAACGTCAGTAGCCCGGCGCCCGGAATTTCGCGCTTGAGAAAGATCGACGGCTCCAGACACGCTTCATCTTCGTCGCCAACCATGATGAGCGACGGCACGGTGAGTCGATTGAGTTTTTCTTTAAGACTGAATACGGTCGGACGCGTGCCTGCGACATGCTGCGCGGTCATGCTCCAGCCGAGCGGTGACTGCTCGAGAAACTGATCGTGGAAAAGCTGCCAGCCTTTCGGGTCTTTGCGCAGGAACTGCTGGCGCGCCGGGCGGTGGGTCTGAAATTCCACCAGCGTTTGCATGCTGCCGCCCTTCAGCATCGCGACGCTATCGTCGATCTGCTGATGCCGCTTCTCCGGATT
>Ga0207683_10000380_pt1 | contig 40971 bp, 35 predicted proteins | sample KBSM73metaG_FD_184333 | JGI IMG/M metagenome (GOLD analysis project Ga0207683, IMG submission 184333) | Miscanthus rhizosphere microbial communities from Kellogg Biological Station, Michigan, USA - KBS M7-3 metaG (SPAdes) (version 2) | ecosystem: Host-associated > Plants > Roots > Rhizosphere >... | reverse complement strand
GGCGTGCAGGTAGAGCACGAGCCAGTCACGCGGCGGCGCGTCCACGGCTGAGCGCGTCCACGGCGCGCCTCCGCGCCACACTCGAGAGGTGGAGGCGCTCTCGGTGGGCGGCATCACGCCGTCGCGAGCCGGTCCGCGTGGCGATCGACGCAGGCGTCGATGCGATCGAGGTTCGCCGTCGTCCACTCGACCGTGCGCCGCAGGCCGTCCTCGAGGCCCACGGCGGCTTCGAAGCCGAGCTCCTGGCGGGATTTCGCGGTGCTGCCGAAGCGGCGCCCGGCGTGATCCCAGGCGCGGCGGGGCGCGATCTCCAGCTCGGAGCCCGAGTCGGCGAGGCGCAGGATCGTCTCCGCAAGCTCACGGATCGTGGTCTCGACGCCGGAGGCGAGGTTGTAGACGTCACCGGGCGCGCCGTGGGAACCACAGCGCAGGAGGCCCTCGACGATGTCGTCGACGTAGATGAAGTCGCGGCTGGCCTGGCCTCCGTTGTCGAGGCGCAGCGGCAAGCCCTTGAGCGCCCGGTAGACGAAGGTCGGTACGACGTTGCGCCAGACGGTCGCGGACGTGCCGCGCCAGACCCCGGCCCCGAGCGTCTCGCCCGGCCCGTACACGTTCTGGAAGCGCGCGCGCACTGTCGGCACCGCGAAGGCGGCGTGGTAGTACACGCAGTAGAACTCGCCCACCACCTTCGAGATCTGGTACGGGCTGTCGTGCTCGAGCGGTACCGGTCCGTCTTCCGTGACGGCCGTCGGATCCTCGTCGGTCTTCTCGGCCAGCGAGCAGCCCGAGGCGCTGTAGACCACGCGCCCGTCGACCGTCACCTCGCGCAGTCGCTCCAGCAGCTTGACCGTCGTCAGGAGGTTGTTCTCGTGGTCCAGCAGCGGCTCGGCGATCGAGTTCTGGTTCCCGTGGAACGTCGCCAGGTGGTAGACCTGGTCGTAGGCCGGATCGAGAGCCTCCAGGATCGCGTCGTCGGCAATCGAGCCCTCGAGGAACGAGACGCGCTCGTCGTCCGGCACCGCCCAGCGCTCGGCCGAGAGCAGGTTGTCGACCACCGTGATGCGAGCCGCCTCCTCGGCCAACGCGCGCCGCACGAGGTTGGAGCCGACGAACCCGGCTCCCCCGACCACGAGCAGGCGCCGCCCGGCAAGCTCGGGCCGTCCCTGCGTCACGCGCGCACCTCGGGCATCTGCAGATGCGTGAAGGTCTGCTCGACGCCGTGCTCGCGATACCAGGCGATTGCGCGCGCAACTCCGTCCACCAGAGGCGTGGAGGTCGTCCAGCCGAAGGTCTCGATCGTCAGCGCGGGGTCGAGCAGGATGCTGAACGCGTCGTCCTCGCCGCGCTCGCGCACCTCGACCTCATGGGGCGGCAGCCCGAGCGCGGCGATCGTGGCGTCGTACAGCTCCTGAATCGAGAAGTCGCTGCCCGAGGAGGCGTGGTAGGCGCCTGGCGCGCCCTTCCCTCGCAGCGCTCGCACGACCAGGTCGACGAGGTCGTCGACGAAGACGAAGTCGCGGCGGGTGTCCATGACGAAGCAGGGCTTGTCGCTGCTCAGCCGGTGGTAGAACGTCGGCAGCGGACCGGAGAGATTGCGCGGCCCGTACACGTTGGCCAGCCGGAACGAGATGGACGGCACGCTGCCGAGCTGCACGTAGTGCTCGCCCGCCGTCTTCGAGATCGCATAGCTGGAGTCCACGGGTCGCAGCGGGTGGCTCAGCGTGATGGGCTGCTCGAGCGGCTTGATGCCGTAGCAGAGCGCGGTCTGCAGGTAGATGATGCGCGACGTTCCGGCCCGCTCTGCGGCCTGTACGACGTTGGCCGAGCCGACGACGTTGGTGCGCGCGTCCTCGCCCCAGGCCACCGGGTCCTTGTAGGAGGCGGCGGCGTGCAGCACGACCTCGGGAGCGAACTCGAACGCACGCTCGACCAGTTCGGGATCGGCGATCGTCCCCTCGATCACCGTCAGCCGCTCGTGGGGCTCCAGGCTGTCACGCCGAGCGGTGGAGAAGTTGTCCACCACGACCACCTCGTCGCCTTCGCTCAGCAAGCGCTCAGTCACGTGCGAGCCGATGAAACCGGCGCCGCCGGTGATCAGGACCTTGGTCATGCGTTACTCGCGTTCCTCGGGAGTGGGTGGTGGCGGGCGCCGCTGCGACGGCTCCTGCCGTCCCGGCGCGGACCGCACGCAGGAATGCTAGACGAGGCTCCCGCGGCCGGCGCAGCGCTCCACTACCTCGAGCGGCGGGTACCCTGGTCCCACATGGTCGGCGACGCAGCCTTCGACGACCGCAACGCCGCATTCTGGGACGAGCTCTGCGGCACCAACCTCGCGCGCGAGATCGGCGTCCACGACGCCTCGGAGGCGTCGCTGGCGCGCTTCGACGAGGCGTACCTCGCGCTCTACCCCTACCTGCTCGGCTACGTACCGCCTGACGCCTTCGCCGGCCGGCAGACGCTGGAGATCGGGCTTGGCTACGGCACGCTCGGCGAGCGCCTGGCACGCCGCGGCACCGACTACCACGGGCTCGATCTCGCGGAGGGGCCGGTGGCGATGATGCGCGCCCGCCTCGCCCGCGTGTCCGGTGCGCGGCCCGACCAGGTCGTGCAGGGCTCGGCGCTCGCACTGCCGTACGCCGACGCCTCGTTCGACAACGTCGTCTCGATCGGCTGCCTGCACCACACCGGCGACCTCTTCCGCGCGGTGGCCGAGACGCGTCGTGTGCTCCGCCCCGGCGGGCGCCTGCTGATGATGGTCTACAACCGCCGCTCCGCTCGGCGGGCGCTGCTCGGGCCCCTGCTGGCCGCGCGGCACCGCGTCAGGCCCGGCACGCCGAGCGCCGAGGAGACGCTGCGCTACTTCTACGACGGCCACGCCGACGGCGATGTCGCGCCGCACACGGACTTCGTCTCCGTGCCCGAGCTGAGGGGGTTGCTCTCGGGGTTCCGCGACGTCCGCATCGACCGGCGCAGCATCGACCGCGTGCCGCTCGGCCGCTTCGAGGTCTCGCGGCTGCAGCTGATGAACCTGGGCCTCGACAGGCTGGTCGGCCTCGACCTGTACGCCGTCGGTTACCGCTGACCCGGCCGGGGCGTGGCTGCCCTACGCTACGCCGATGGCCGCGGCAGACGTGAGCGACCGCAACGCCGCTTTCTGGGACGAGCTGTGCGGATCGCACCTCGCGAATCAGATCGGGGTCACAGACGCATCGCCGGAATCGCTCGCGCGCTTCGATCGAGCCTACCTCGACCTCTACCCGTACCTGCTCGACTACTTCCCGCAGGCGGCGGTCAAGGATCGGCAACTGCTGGAGATCGGGCTTGGCTACGGCACCCTCGGCGAGGCGCTGGCCCGCCTCGGCGCCGACTATCACGGCCTCGACATCGCTTCCGGCCCGGTGCGGATGATGCAGGCACGCCTGGCGCGGATCGAGGGGGCGAAGCCGGAGCAGGTCAAGCAAGGTTCAGCGCTGGCGATGCCGTTCGAGGATGCGAGCTTCGACGAGGTGGCCGCGATCGGCTGCCTGCACCACACCGGCGACCTCTTCGGTGCGATCGCCGAGGTGCGGCGCGTGCTGCGGCCCCATGGCCGCGTCGTGATCATGGTCTACAACCGGCGCTCGCTGCGCCGGGCGCTCGCGGAACCCCGCCAGGCGCTCGCGCGCCGGCGCGACCGCGCCGGCGCAGATGCCGCGTTGCGCGCGCGCTACGACGCATCGGCAAGCGGTGATGCGGCGCCCCACACGGACTTCGTCACCGCGAGCGAGCTTCGTGGACTGCTGCACGGATTCGGCACGGTGCGCATCGAGCGGCGGAACATCGATCCGGTGCCGCTGCCGCTCGTGGGCGGCCGCAGCCGCGATGCGCTGCTGCGGAGCGGGGCCGACCGCCTGGTCGGCCTCGACCTGTACGCGGTGGCGGAGAGGTGACGGCCGACCAGGCCGGCCGCATCTGCCCCGACTGCCAGCGCCCACTCGCCGGCCCGGTCTGCGAGTGCGGTTGGGCGGTGGGTGCGCGTGACGGCGTTCCGGAATACCTCTCGACGCACGACCGGCAGTCCCCGCTCTTCGCCGATTACATCCGCACGTACGACGAGATCGCCAGCGACGACCTCGCGACCAGCATGCAGCCGAAGGCCCTGCTGGAGCGCAAGTCGGCGAGCATCATCGAGTTGCTCGGCCCGTTGAATCCCGGTACCCGCGTCTGCGACGTGGGCGTGGGTCAGGGCGACGTGCTGGGGCGCCTCCGGGCGCGGCCGGGTCTGCACGTGACCGGCGTCGACATCGCGTCGCCGTACCTGCGCCGGCTCGTCGACGACCCCGCAGTCGACGTGCTCGTGGCGAACGCGGAGAACCTCCCGTTCGCCGGGGCCTTCGACGTCGTCGTCTCGACCGACGTCATAGAGCACGTGCTCAACGTGGGCGACTACCTGCTCTCGGTGCACCGTGCCCTGCGGCCCGGCGGTCGCTTCGTGGTGCGCGCTCCCTTCCGCGAGGACCTGCTCCAGTACGCGCGCCAGCGCGGCTGCAGCTACGACATGGTTCATCTGCGGACGTTCGACCGCCGACTGCTCGTCGAGCAGTTGCGCGCTGCCGGCTTCCTGCCCAGGCGGGTGGAGCTCGACGGCTACTTCCCCGGTCGCACGCGGCGCTGGCTCGGGTCGGGAGCGATCGCATCGCGCGCGGCCGGCGTCGCCGAGCGTACGGTTCTCGGACCGCGCTACCGTCTGCGCCGAGCGCAGGCCCTTGCCGCGCACGCGCTCGTGCTGCCGGTCGAGATCACCGTCGCCGCGCAGCGCGCGTGAGCACGTGCCGGCGCGCCCGGGCGGCCGCCGCGAGGACGCCGGGCGCCCGGCGCTCGAGCTGCCCGTAGGCCCACCAGTGGAGGCGCGGGCGGCCACGCACGACGACCTGGTCGTGCGCGGCGGCAGCGACCACTACCGCCCGCCGCGAGCGGGACGCGCTCCGCGGCCCCGCCGCGGGCACGAACGGCGCCACCACACCCTCGAAGCGCCGCGCGAAGGCGCCATAGGTGTGGCGCCCGCTGCCCACGACGTCCGCGTGGGCACGGACGGCAAGGCGTGTCGTGAGCTCGGCGTCGCGGGCACGCTCGCACGCCTCGTCGATGTTGCTCAGGTCCGCGGCCAGCGGGATGTAGTGCACTTCCGGCTCCAGCACTCCGTCGTAGCGGCCGCGCACGAGTAGCTGGCAGGAGCCTGCCAGCACCGCCTCGAAGTGACGAGGGCTGATCGCGGTATATGGATGGCCATCCCAGCCGTCCGGCATACCTGCCGCGAACTCGGCGAAGGTGAGCTCGGGATCGGCAGCCCGCAGGCGGGCCTCGAGTGCCCGAACTTCCCCCCGCGGATCCATCGCACTCGCACCGCTCTCGCAGCCGAGCACGCAGCGCGCGGAGGCAAGGAAGTCGAGCCAGGCGCCGCCGAACATCACCGCCGACTCGGCCGTGGCCACGTCGGCGGCGAGCCCGTGCGCCGGCGCGGCGTCGGCGAACGCCAGCGCGAGCTGGTGCTTGATCTGCCCGTGGGCCCCGAGCCTGTACGGCAGCCAGCCGGCCCGGTAGGCGATGTCGAGCCGCCGCTCGGCATGCGGTCGCGTCCCCCGGGCCAACCGCGCCTGGTCGTCTTCATCGATGTAGCCGGTCAGGCACTGCTCGAAGTGCGCGGCCTGCGTCGCCCGCGGATACAGCGCGTCGCGCGCCGGTCCGTCGAAAATCGAGAAGACCACGTCGACGCCCGCGTCCACGAGCCAGTCGTCGAGGATGTGGGCCGCGTCGTATTCGTCCTGTGGCATCGCCACGAGGACTGCTCCGCTGGCACGCAAGGCCGTCGTCGCCTCCCGGATGCGCTCGAAGCGCGGCGTCCAGCGCGCGGCGAGCACGCTGTAGTGCAGCACGACGAGGTCGTAGCGCTGCTGACGGACGAAGCGCGGCAGCCGGCCTGCGAGATTGAAGTAGACGATGCGATGGCGCTCGGCGCCGCGCTCGAGAAATCGCAGATGCGAAGCCATGGTCGGTCGCATCGGCAGCGCCGTGACGTGCATGTACAGCACGAGTACGTCGAGCGGGCGCGGCATCGCGGCGAAGGCTAGCGGCAGGAATCCGTCGGGCACGGCCGTATGCTCATCGCCAGTGCGAGCCCAGCTCCGGACACTGCTCGGCCAGACCGCGGTCTACGGCCTCGGCGGCGGAGTCGGACAGGCGATCGGCGTGCTGACGCTGCCCGTCTTCGCACGCGCGCTCAACAGCGCCGAGTACGGCGCGCTCGAGCTGTACACGGTCGGGATCGCCGTGGCCATCGTCTTCGTGGATGCCGGCATGTCCGCTGCCGCCCAGCGCTCGTTCTACGACTACCGCGACGAGCAGCTGCCCGACCGCCGCGCGGTGATCACGACCGCGTTCGTGACGTCCACCGGCGTGAGCGCACTCGCTGCCGCCGCGATCTACGCCGCGCGCGAACCGCTCGCGGATTGGCTCTTCGAGGGGTTACCGGACCCCAGTCTCGTCGCGCTCGCCGCAATCACCTTGCCGCTGCTTGCCGTCGCGAACATGACGCGCGAGGTGATGCGCCTGACACTCCAGCCCTGGCGCTATGTCGCATCGAGTCTGATCGCGACCATCGGCGGGGCCGGGATCAGCGTCTATGCCGTGACGTCGCTCGATGCCGGAGTCAAGGGAATCCTCACGGCGACCGTCATCGGCACGGCGGCCGCGGCGGTCTACGGCGTCGCCGTCGCTCGTACGTATCTGCGCGGTCACTACGACTGGGGCAAGTTGCGCACGATGCTGCGGTACGGCCTTCCGCTCATCCCGGGGCTCGTGGCGCTCTGGGCCACTGCGTATGCGGATCGGCTCCTGTTGGCCAACCTCGAGAACCTCGAGGCCGTCGGCCTGTACGCGATCGCCTCGCGCTTCGCGGCACCCATCGTGCTGCTGCTGACGGCGTTCGTGACGGCCTATCAGCCGTTCCTCCTGGCCCTGCGAGTCGAGGACCCGGCACTGGAGCGCGAGCTGCGCGGCAGGATCGCTTCGCTCACAGCCGTTGCCCTGCTGGGCGCCGGCCTGCCGCTGGCGGTGTTCGGGCCGGAGCTGATCTCGATCGTGACACCCGGCTACGACGGCGCGGCGCCGGCGATCAGTCCTCTTGTGCTCGGCACGGCCGCCTATGGCGTGGCCTCGGTGTTCCTCGCGCCGCTGCTGATCTACCGGCGCACCGACGTCTCGGCCACCCTCACCGTCGTCATGGGCATCTCCAACGTCGCGCTCTGCCTCGTGCTGATCCCCCCCTTCGGCCTCGTGGGGGCCGCCATCGCGTCGTTCGCCGGCTATGCGCTGCTCGCCGTGCTGTACTGGTGGTGGGGTCGCCGCCTCGACGACGCCCCGTACGAGCCCGGTCACCTGCTCGTGGCGTTCGCGCTGGCCGCCGTGGCCGGCGAGGCGTGGCGCATCGATTTCTCCTCGGGGGCGCTCACGCTGGTGACCAAGTTCGCAGTCTGCGCTGCCTTCATGATCGGCCTGCGGCTGACGCACGTGATTCGAGCGGAGGACCTCGGCGCAGCGCGCGAGATCGTCGAGCGTCGCGTGCGCACGCGCGACGACGCCGCCTGACGGCAGCTTCGAGCGCCTGACGCGATATCGTCAAGCGCACTGTGTGTGGCATCGCGGCAGCCATCGACCTCGGCCTGCGGCCTCGCGGCCTGCTGCCCGTGGTCGAGACGATGAGCGAGCTGATCGCCCATCGCGGGCCCGACGGTCACGGGTTGTGGGAGCGCGAGCGCGGCGGCGTGGCGTTCGGCCATCGGCGGCTGACGATCATCGATCTGACGACCGGCGAGCAGCCCATGACCGACGGCGACGGTGCATGGGTCACCTACAACGGCGAGATCTACAACTACGTCGAGGTGCGCGAGGTACTCGGTGAGCGCGCCTTCCGCACGACCTCCGACACCGAGGTGCTGTTGCGCGCCTACCGGCGCTGGGGCGTGGACTGCCTGGCGCAGCTGCGCGGCATGTTCGCGTTCGCTCTCTGGGACGAGTCGGAGCAGACGCTCTTCTGCGCCCGCGACCGCTTCGGCATCAAGCCCCTCTACTACGCCCAGGTCGACGGCATGCTCGTCCTGGCCTCCGAGGCCAAGGCGCTGCTGCCGTTCCTGCCGTCCATCGAGACCGACCCCGAGGGCCTGCAGGACTACCTCACCTTCCAGTTCGTGCTGCACGGCAAGACGCTCTTCCGCGGCGTTCAGGAGTTGCTGCCGGGCCACTACCTGCTCGTGCGGGACGGGCAGGTCACGGTGCGGCGCTACTGGGAGGTGCAGTACGAGCCCGACTTCGACCACACGGAGCGCTATTTCTCCGATCGGCTCGACGAGCTCGTGCAGGACTCCGTCCGGCTGCACCTGCGAGCGGACGTGCCGGTCGGCTCCTACGTCTCGGGCGGACTCGACTCGAGCATCGTCGCGGGCCTCGCCTCCCAGCAGACCGGGTATCCCTTCCAGGGCTTCACGGGCCGCTTCGACGTGGGCCCCGAGTTCGACGAGAGTCGCTACGCACGGGATCTCGCGGTCGCATCGGACTTCGATCTGCACGAGGTCACGATCACGCCCGAAGACGTGCGCACGATCCTGCCCGACCTGATCTACCACCTCGATTTCCCCGTCGCCGGTCCCGGGTCGATCCCGCAGTACATGGTCTCGAAGCTCGCCGCCCAGCACGTCAAGGTCGTGCTCGGCGGACAGGGCGGAGACGAGATCTTCGGCGGCTACGCCCGGTACCTGATCGCCTACTTCGAGCAGTGCATCAAGGCAGCCATCGAGGGCACGATGCGCGACGGGAACTTCGTCGTCACGTACGAGTCGATCATCCCGAGCCTGTCCACCCTGCGGGAGTACAAGCCGCTCCTGCGCGAGTTCTGGCGCGAAGGGCTGTTCGAGGATCTCGACCGCCGCTACTACCGCCTCGTCGACCGCGCGCCGCAGCTCGCCGGCGCGATCGACCCCGGCGTCTTCGGCGACGAGTCGCCGTTCGCACGCTTCCACCGCATCTTCCGGGCCGACAACGTCCAGAAGGAGTCGTACTTCGACTCCATGACCCACTTCGACTTCAAGACGCTCCTGCCCGCGCTGCTCCAGATCGAGGACCGGGTCTCCATGGCTCACGGGCTGGAGTCGCGCGTCCCCTTCGTAGATCACGCGGTCGTCGACTTCGCCGCGACGATGCCGGCCGACGTGAAGTTCAAGAACGGCCAGCTCAAGCACGTGCTGCGCCAGTCGCTCGATCGCGTTCTGCCCCGCTCGATCGCCGAGCGGACGGACAAGATGGGCTTCCCGGTGCCGCTGCGGCAGTGGGTCGGCCCCGGCGGGCCGCTGCGCGACTTCGCAGGTGACGTGCTGGGCAGTGCCGCCGCGCGCTCGCGGCCCTACCTGGCCGACGGCTTCGATCCCGTTTCGCTGATCGACTCCGACACCGCCTACGGCCGGAGCCTCTGGGGACTGCTGAGCCTCGAGCTGTGGCAGGCGAGGTTCCACGACCGCTCGCAGGAGTGGCAGGCACTACGGCAGGGGCCGACGACCCCGTACGCAGCATCTCGCTGATCCTGCCGGGGACGCGATATCCGAGCGTCTAGACTCGGCCGCGTGGCGACGCGCACCTCGAGGATGCGCCTGGCGGTCGGGCTCATCGTGTTCGCGGCGCTGCTTCGAGGGCTCGTCTGGGGGGCCGTCCTCCCGCCCTGGCAGGGCCCCGACGAGCCCGCGCACTTCGCGTACATCCAGCGGATCGCGACCACGGGAGAGATCCCGGCGCAGCACCACGCACCTCCCGACCGCTTCTCCGTCGCCACCGAGGTCTCGGTCCGTGCGGCCGGTTACCTGCCCTCTCGCACCCACCAGCCGCTGCGGCTCCTGCGACGCGGGCTGCAGGCCTTTCCCGTGGAGCGCGACAACCTCCCCCAGGAGAACCACGGCGGCCTGATCACGTGGAAGTACCCGCCGGCGTACTACCTGATCGCCACGCCCGCGTACCTGCTGCCGTTCCTGCAGACGGACACCGAGCGGCTGTACGCGGTGCGGAGCGTGTCCGCTGTCCTCGGGGCGATCGCGGTGTGGCTCGTGCTGCTGTTGCTGCTCGAGGCCGGAGTGGCTCCCGTGCTCGCGTTGCTGGGGGCCTCGGCCTACGCCGTGCTGCCGATGGTCACCCAGGCCAGCGCGATCTGCAACCCCGACGTGCTGTTGATGGCGGCGATCGCCGGTCTCGCGCGCAGCGGGCTCGTGCTCTGCCGGGGATGGACGCGGCGATCGGCGGTCGTGGTGGCCCTGTGGGCGCTGCTGGCGACGCTGACGAAGCCGATCGGCGGGCCGGCCGCGGTGATGGTCATCGTCGGGATCGTGGGCTTCGGCATGGGCCCCAGGACGGTGCGCCGCCGCGTCGCCGCGGTCGCGGCGGTCGCCGTGGCGCTGGTAGTGACCTACGTCGTGGAGGCGGCGGCCGCCACGTGGACCCCGTTCGGACGTGCCGGCCCGCTCGCCGCGGTGCGCTACGGCCTGTCGTACCTGTGGCAGTTCTACCTGCCTCCCCTCTCCTTCATGGACAAGGCGAATTCGGCCTACCGCTCGTTCCACTCGCTGCCTTCGTGGCGAGTCTGGGTCGAGACGGGCACCGGTTTCTTCGGCTGGCTGACCGTGCCGATGCCGTCCTGGGCCTACAACCTCGCGTTCTGGTCGGTGGTGGCCGCGAGCGGCATCGCGCTCTGGGCCTGCATCCGCACGCGTGGTCGCAGCGAGCGGGCGCTTCCGGCGTTGCTGGCCGCCGCGCTCGGCTATGTGCTGCTCCTGCATCTCGCAGAGGTGCTGCTGCTGCTCCAGGGAGGCTTCGACCTGCTGCTGCAGGGCCGCTACCTGATCCCCGTCGTCCCGCTCTTCGCCGTGGCCCTCTACCAGCCGTTCTCACGCATCGGCAGACTCGGCTCGCTCGCCGCCGGCGCACTGCTGCTGGTCGCCGCCGTGCTCTCCGTGGAGGCCATGAACGATGTGCTGGTGTTCTTTGGCTGAGTCTCCGACTGGCGGCCTGCGGACGCTGTGGCGGCCGCGTGACGTCGCCCTCGCGCTGCTCGTCGGCCTCGTGGTGACGCTGGTCGTGATCTGGCGCGACGCCGATCGCGCAGATGCCACGTACGTCATCGGCGCCGCGCCCAGGGATCCCCTCGGAGATGTCGAGATCAGCGGGGTCCCGCGTCGTTCGTTCGCCCTGCCGCGCCTGTCTCCCGGCGGACGCGGGCGCGTGCTGCTCCAGATCGCCACGTACTTCGAGCCGCCGAGCGCCACGCTGCGGTTGCAGGTGCTGGACGCGGACGGTCGCGTGCTGTCCCGCTGCGCGATCCCGCCCGCCAGGTATCGCGACAATGGCCTGGTCCCGTGTGACGTCCCGGATGTCTCGCGCGCCCGGCGGGTCGTCATCTCACACACAGGCCCTGCGAGGCTCGGTGTCTATGCCCACGCGGGCGTCGCCGGATACCTCGCCTACACGAGCGGCGGCGATCTCGTCTCCCGCACGCGCTCGGTGCTCGACCGCGTGGGCATCTCCCTGCCCGCCGGCGTGGGCCCCGCCGTCCTGATCGCCGGCCTGTGGCTCTCCACGGCGGCGTCGGCGCTCGCCGTGCTACTCGCGATCGGCCTTGCGAGGAGCGGGCCCGACGCGCTCCTCGAGCATGGCGAGCCGCTGGGCGAGACGATTGCTCTGCTCGCTGAGCCTCGAGATCACGAGCGAGAAGTGCAGCATGACCGCGAGGAAGAAGCCGAGGGCGACGACGAACAGGGCATTGGCCGGGGTGACGATGCCGAGCACGTCGGCGATCCGGGCGAGCAGCGCGGGCCAGGCCGCGAGGATGAGCACGGTCAGTCCGGTCGCGAGCCAGAGCACTGAATAGCGCTCCTGCAGACGCCGGCGTCGCACGAGCTCCAGCACGAACAGCAGCAGCGCCGTGGCGACGATCACCGAGACGAGGGTGACGCGGGTCAGGATCCCTCCGGGAGCTTGACGGGTCGCCGCAGCATCAGCATCGCGACTGCCAGGAGCACCTTCAGCATGTAGTAGGCGGAGCGCACGGGAGTGATCGACGAACGGCCCGCCTGGCGCGTGCGCATCTGCACGGGCACCTCGACGATTCGCAGCCCTGCCCGGTGCGCGATGATGACCGCCTCGACCTCGGGATAGTCGTGCGGATAGGCCGCGGCGAAGAGGGCGATCGCGCGGCGGTTGCCGGCGCGGAAACCGGACGTCGAGTCCGTGATCCGCGTACCGCAGATCGCGGAGACGACGCGGGCGAAGACCGCAATGCCGACACGCCTGGCGAACGTGGGCCGATAGTGCCGCTCGCCGACGAAACGCGAGCCGATCGCGATGTCCGCGCCACTCTCGCCGAGCGCGGTGACGAGCTTGCCGATCTCGGCGGCGGGATGTTGCCCGTCGCCGTCGACCTGGATCGCGACATCGAAGTCGCCTTCCTGGGCGGCCATGTACCCCGTCTGCACGGCGCTGCCGATGCCGAGGTTGAACGGCAGCGTGATCACACGCGCCCCGGCGCGCACCGCTTCGGCCGCAGTGCCGTCGCCCGAGCCGTCGTCGATCACCACGATGTCGACCGGTGAGTGCGCCCGGATGTCGGCGATCACCTGCGCGATCGCGTCACGCTCTTGGAAGGCCGGCACGATCGCGAGGCAGCGGGGAAACGGCGCGCCAGGGGCGGCGGCTTCGCTGATGGCAGGGGCCTCCACGCCGCAGCGAGACTACCATCAGGAGCCGTGGGCGAACCAATCGCGGCCAGCGTGGTGATCGTGAACTACCGGGGGCGCGGACGCCTCGGACGCTGCCTGGACACCCTCGCTTCGGCGCCCGTGTCCTGCACGTACGAGACCATCGTCGTCGACAACGCCTCCGACGACGGCTCGTGGGACGAGGCCGCTTCGCGCGAGGGGGTCGAGCTCGTACGCAACCGGGAGAACGTGGGCTTCGCGCGCGCCTGCAACCAGGCGGCCGCGTTGGCGGCTGGCCGGCACCTCGTCTTCCTCAACTACGACTGCGAGCCGGAGCCGGGCTGGCTCGACGCACTCGTGCAGTGCGCAGAGGACGATCCCGGTCTGGGTGCGGCGCAGGCCGTCGTCCTGCATCCCGACGGCACGGTCAACACCGCGGGCAACCGCCTGCATTACCTCGGCTTCTCATGGGCCCCGAACGGTGACGCTCCGCCGTCCGGACCGCCGGCCGAGGTCACAGTCGGGTCGGGCGCGTGCTTGCTCGTGCCCGCACGGCGCTTCCGCGAGGTCGATGGATTCTGGGAGGCGATGTTCCTGTACTGCGAGGACACCGACCTCTGCTGGCGGCTGCGCCTGGCGGGGTTGCGCATCGTGGTCTGCCCCGATGCGCGCGTCCGGCACGACTACGACTTCAGCCGCCACGCCTCCAAGCACTACCACCTGGAGCGCAACCGCCTGCTGATGCTGGCGGCCAACTACGAGCTCTCGACGATCGCCCGGCTGGCACCGGCGCTGATAGGCACCGAGCTCGCGCTGCTCGCCGTGGCCGCGCGCGAGGGGTGGCTGCCTCAGAAGCTGCGCGCACTCTCCTCCGCGGCGCTCTCGCTCCCCGCGGTTCGCGAGCAGCGCCGCGCCGTCTCGCTGCTGCGGCGCATTCCCGACAGCGGCTTCTCGCGCCTGCTCGAGCGCCGGCTCGGGCCCGAGTTCGGAGCCGGCGTGGCGCGCGTCAGCGCCCCGCTGCTCGAGGGCTACGCCCGCCTCGTCCGCCTCGCCTAGCGCTACGCGCGGCGGCGCCAGGGCGACTGCGCGCGCACGCTCGAGCCTGCCTTGGGTGCGGACAGCCAGGCGACGGCGTCCGCGAGCGTCCGCGCGGGTGCGAGGTCGGCTGCGAGCGCCTGGCTCGCCTGGGCTTGCGCATTACGGGCTGTGGAATCGCCGAGCACCGCTGCGAGGGCGCGTGCCGCCGACGCCGAGTCGCCGGCAGGGACTGCCGTGGCAGCACCCGCCTCGACGGCGCGCGCTCCGAGCGAATCTCCCTGCGTGCACACGAACGGCACCCCGGCGCTGAGCAGATCGAGCAGCCGCGTGCGCTGGGCCAGCCGGTGCTCGATGCCGTCGTGCGCAAGGCAGAGCGCGCACGAAGCCTGCATCAGCAAGTCCGGCAGAGAACGTGGCGCGGCCCAGGGGAGGCTCTCGACCCGATCGCGCACGCCAAGCGTCGTTGCCGCCGCAAGCACCGCATCGAGCGAGTCGGGCGCCTCCCCGCGCGGGTGCCTGCCGCCGAGGATGCGCAGACGCGCGGCGGGGAGCTCACGCGCCACGATCGCGAACGCCTCGATCGCGGTCGCGCCGTCGAACCACGGCCACAGCCCGCCGTACCAGAGCACGAGGGGCGTGGCGGGGTCGGCGGCCGCGGGTTGTGGTGGAGGAGCGCCCATGGGAGCCAGCAGCACGGGTGGCGGCGTGCGCTCCGGCGCCATGCGCCCGAGCGCCGAGAGCATGCCGGCGACGTACGCGCGCTGCGGCTGATTGGCCACGAGCAGCAGGTCGGCGCGCTCGAGCGCGCCGAGCACGCGGCGGCGGAAGGCAGCGAAGCGCAGATCGCCGGGCACGAGCAGGGCACGCTCGACGAGCGCCGGCGCGTAGCAGTCGACGGCCAGTGCGCAGCCGGCCGGCAGGCGACGCGCGAGGTCTGCAGCCTCATCGGCGAGGCCCTGCGGGCAGACCACGGCGTTCTGGCCGCGCGCGAGCTCGAGCGGCCGGGTCCGCGTCCAGTCCGCGTCGCCTCCTGGCCCCGGCGAGGCGAGCGTCGCCTCGACGCCGTTGTGCCGCAGCTCATCGGTGAGCTGGCGGTAACGCAGAGCCGGCCCGGCGATCTCGAGCGAGGCGGGGTCGGCAGCCGCCGGCGAGATGACCAGCACCTTCGTCACCGTCCGGAGTTCCTGCCAGGCCCGAGGAGTCCTTCCGCTACGCTCGCCCGGTGAGCAGCGCGCTGATGGTTGCCCGGCTGCGTGCGCGCGTTGGGCTGGACGAGGCCATCGGTGGGGGGCTCGCCGCGGTCGCCATCGTGCTGATGCTGCTGATCGGCATCCACGACTCGCGCCGCCCAATCTACGGGCCGATCGACGAGCTCACGCACACGGCCTACGTGCTCGCCGTCGCTGAAGACGGAATCCCGCCGGAGGTCGGCCGCGACCGCGCATTCGTGCGACCCGGACCGCTCGCTCCACGCGATGTCCGCGTCCCGCCGCCGGACAAGGTGGGCAGCGCGCCGCTGCCGATCGGCAGCTTCGGGGAGGTGAAGCAAGCCGAGGGGATCCAGCCCCCTCTGTACTACTACGCCGCGGCGCCGGTGACGTGGTTCGTGTCCGGGCGCGACAAGGTGGTCGCACTGCGCCTGTTCGACGTCTTCCTGTACCTCTGCGCGGCCGCGATCATCTTCTTCGCCGTCTGCGACATCGGCGGGACCGTGCTGGGCGGGGGAATCGCGACGCTCCTGTTTGCCAGCGCAAACGGCCTCATGGACGTCATGAGCTACGTGACGAACGGGGCCATGATGCTCCTGCTCGGCGCGGCTGCCATCTGGCTGAGCGCGCGCGGGATTCGCGATCGTCGGCTCACCTGGCCACTCACGGCCGTCGCGGCCGGGCTCGCGATCACGCACATCATCGTCGTCCCGCTGGCCGCGCTCTGCCTGCTCGCGCCCGGGGTCGCGCAGATACGGGCGCAGGGACGCGCGGCGCACCGCCCCGTCGCCAAGCGGGTGCTCGTTGCGGCTGTCCCCCTCGGCCTGTGGGTGCTCTCGAATCTCCTGCGCTACCACTGGGTCGTGCCGCAGGCGCCCGGCGTCAATGGCATCGGAGGGCTCGGCTCGGCCACGACCGTCAACGTCAACGTGTACGAGTTCACGGCGCAGTACTACCTCTCGCTGATCACGAGCATCCAGGACCTCTTCCACCCCCTTGTCACGAGCCCCTACGTCTACGACTGGCGACCTCTCGCGCTGTTCGTGCCGCTCACGCTCATCGGCCTCGCGTGCGCGCTGCTGCGCGGCACCGATCGCCAGCGGCAGGCGATCTCGCTCTGGCTGATCGCAATCGTGGCCGCCCATCTCTCGGTCTTCCTCATGCTCTATCTGGCGGTCATCCTGACGGGCGGCGGCGACTTCGTCTTCCGCTACTTCACCGCCGAGCAGGCCGCGATCGCCTGCCTGGCCGGTACGTGCTTCGGACTGCTCTTCCGCAACCCGGCGCTGATGCGGACGGCCACCCTGATCGTCGGTCTCGCGCTCGCCTACTGGACCTACAGCGCCTCGCCGCTCTAGGGATCGCGGTCGAGGTCCCAGGTGCCCGGTAGGACGACGCAGCCCTCGCGCTCCAGATAGCGCCCCTCCCGCACCTGCACGCGCACCCAGCGCTCGTGGCGATCGAGCACGTGCACGCCCGAGTGGTCGCGCAGCAGCGGCGAGAGGTAGTACGTCCCGGGCGTCAGGCGCAGGTCTTCGAGCTGCCAGACGAAGCGCCCCTGCCCTTCGAGCACGTCGCCCGTCTCGTAGCCTGCAGCGAACGTCGAGCCCGTGGCGACGTGCGTGCCGTCGTGGCGGTGCACCTCGACCTCGCAGATCGGCGAGCGCACGGGGTTGCGCGCCAGATAGCCGACCTCGATGCGCAGCGTTTCGCCGTTCTCGTAGATCGAGCGCTCCGCGCCGTCGGCCGCCGTCACCCGGAGGGAATGCAGGGTGATCGGGACACCGGCGTTGAGCGGCGTGTGCGTGCCCGCGGCTCCGCCGCGCGCGGCGCTGGAGAGCTCGGAGAGCGCCTCGTCGCCGGCATTGACCTCCCGCAGGTATGCGCGCACGACTGAGCGTGGGTCGCCGTCGCGCTGGATCGCACCGCGCTGCAGCCAGATCGCGCGATCGCAGAACTGATGCACGGCACCCAGGTCGTGCGTGACGAGCACGACCGTGCGCCCGGCGTCCCGGAACTCGAGCATGCGGTCGTAGCAGCGCTGCCGGAAGCTCTCGTCACCGACCGCGAGCACCTCGTCGCAGAGCAGGACATCGGGCTCGACGCTGACGGCGATCGCGAACCCGAGGCGGGCGTACATGCCGCTCGAGTACGTCTTGACGGGGTTGTCGGCGAAGCGCTCGAGCTCGGCGAACTCGATGATCGAGTCGACCCGTGGCTTCAACTGCGAGCGCGACATGCCGTAGAACGCTCCAGACAGGAAGATGTTCTCGACCGCCGAGTACTCCGGGTGGAAGCCGGCTCCCAGCTCGAGCAGCGCGGAGACCCGGCCGTCGATGGCGATGCGCCCGTCGTCCGGAGTCAGGATGCGGGCCAGCATCTTGAGCAGCGTCGACTTGCCGGCTCCGTTCGGCCCGATCACGCCGAGGGCCTGGCCGTGAGGGACGGTGAACGACAGGTTGTCGGCCGCGCACAGCTCCTCCCACTCACCTCGCCGCCCGCGCAGGATCGTCTCCTTGAGGGTGGTCTCCTTGCGCCGGTAGATGCGGAAGTTCTTGCTCACGCCCTCGACCGTGATGGCCGACTCGCTCACAGCTCCTCCGCGAGTCGCCCCTTGAGGCGATTGAAGACCGCGTAGCCGATCAGGAACCCGCCGATCCCGATGAAGAGGCACTCGCCGATCTGCAGGGCGTCCGGCACCTGCTTGTAGTAGATGGCCGAGCGGAAGGCCTCGGTGAAGGGCGTGATCGGATTGCGCGCGATCCAGAGCTCGACCGTGTGGCTCTGCTCCCCGACGAACTCGAGCGTGTAGACGATGGGAGTCAGATAGAAGAGCACGGTCAGGATGATGCCGCTGAGGAACTCGACGTCCCGGAAATAGACGTTGAGGGCCGAAAGCAGCATCACGAGCCCCGCTGTGGCCAGGAAGAAGCTCGCCGCCACCGGGATCAGCGTGAGCAGCGCCCAGCCGTTGACTCCTTCTCGCGCATAGGCGGCCACGGGCAGGAGCAGCACCATGGTCAGCAGGAAGTTGACGAAGCTGGCCGCAGTCATCGAGAGCGGCAGCAGCTCGCGGGGGAAGTAGACCTTGTTGATCAGGCCGGCGTTGGCGACCAGTGTCGGCACTCCCAGCGAGACGGCGGTCTGGAAGAAGAAGAACGGCAGGTACGCGGCCAGCAGCAGGATCGCGAAGTCGGACTGCTTGGACGTGAAGATCACCGAGAACACGATCGTGTAGATGGCCATCATCACGAGCGGGTTCATGAGCGACCAGGCGACCCCGAGCAGCGAGCCCTTGTAGCGCGAGCTCAGATCGCGTGACAGGAAGTTGCGGAAGAGGTAGCCGAAGCCGCGTAGCTCGGAAAGCTGGCTGATCACGCGTGTCTCAACCGTCGCTGAGGCGCGTCGACGCCCGCTTGATACCGCGCTTCGCCGGGCCGAGGACGTGCTGGCGCAACGGCAGCGGCACGCGCGCCTTGAGCGATCCCGGGGGCGGATCGGTGCGTTCGTCGAGCTCGAATGCGTCCAGGTCCATCGCCATGGCGCTCCGCGACGGCCGGGAGAGCCAGGTCACGAGCGGGTCGAGCGCCGTGCTCCAGGTGTGCCGGTGCGCGAGCGCCTCGAGATTGTCCCGCGAGGCCTGGCGCAACGCATCGTCGGTCGCGATGCGCACGATCGCGTCGGCTGCGGCCTCGACCTCTCCCGGCGGCACCGTGATGCCGAGATCCTCGTTGCGAACGAGGTCGGCGAGGACGTCACCCGAGCTGCAGATGATCGGCAGGGAGGCCCAGATGCAGTCGAGGATGCGGGTGCGGAACGAGAAGCGCGTCTCGAGGTGCGTGCGATGGAAGCTGACTGCCGCGGTGGCGTCGAGATAGACGTTCTGGCGCGTCTCGTACGGTGTCCAGTCGTTGAAGAAGACGTGCGTGTCGCGCAACCCGAGCTGGTCTGCGAGCGCGATGGCGTTACGGGCCTCGGCCGACAGCTCGTCGGCGCGCGGGTCGCGCACGCCCATGAAGTACGCGCGGACGTTCGGCACCCTGGCGCGCGCGACGTCGATCGCGCGGATGAAGAGCTCCGGCTCGAACCAGCCCCACAGCCCACCGTTCCAGAGGAAGAGCGGATCGTCGTCGCCGATTCCGTCGACGACGCCGCGAACGCCCGGTGCCGTGCGCACCGGCGGCTCGTCCGGGATCCCGAACGGCACCACGTCCACGAGCTGCCTGAGATCCGGGTCGGCGCGGTAGGCGGCGCTCGTGACGCGCCCCGCGCCGGCCAGCATGCCGATCCAGTAGTCGCGCTGGCGCTCGCTGGCGCAGAAGAAGAAGTCGCCGCGCGCGACCTGGTCGCGCAGCAGCTTCGTCGTGTACGGGACGAGCTGATCCGCATGCCGGCTCTCGAGCGACTCGAGGTTCATCGGGTCGTACAGGTCGACGGCGATCGGGACGTCCGACGCCAGGATCTCCGGGTACCACTCGCTCACGGGGCCTTGCAGCACGATCGCGTCGGAGCCGGCCAGCAGGTCGCGCACGACGCTCGTCGAGAGGCGCCGCACCGGACACGGCGCGTCGATCGAGGCCGTGGCGTCGCGAACGCCGATCTGCACGTCGAACTGCTCGTTCAGCACACGTGCGCTCTCGAGGGCGCGGATCGCCGGGCCGGCGATGCCATCGCCCACCACGTCGGAGCAGAGAATCGCGACACGCGGTCGCGCCGCGACCAGGAGGGGGCCGACGATCCTCGCGACCGCAGTCGGCCGGTCGATGTCGAACGCGGTGCCGAGCGCCTTGGCGAGCGCGGCATCGGTCCGCGTGCGCGAGGTCTGAACGGCTGCTCGTCGCTCGGCGAGCTCGGGCTCCGCGAACCGCACGGCGGCGCCGAGCCGTGCCGAGAGCGCCAGGGATTCGCGCGCGTCCGCTTCGGCGAGGGGCCGCTTCCTCGCGGTGTCCGACTCGCCCCGCCGCTTCACGATGCCGGACATCCCGGGGTTCAGGGCCTCGGCCGCCGCGGGGTTCTGCATGAGTGCGCGGTGGAGCTCCGATTCGCCGAGCATCGTTGCCAGCAGTGCTATGCCTGCGCGCACCCGCCGGCCTTCCTCGTCGAGCGCAGACGTCTGCCGCGCGGAGCCGACCCCCTCGTCGATCGGGATCAGGACGGGCGAGCTGACGACGCGGTGCCCCGTCAGTGAGAGGCGCCAGCCCCAGTCGGCCTCGGCGAGCGTGTCACCGGCGCTCCAGTGCGGCGGCCCCGTGGCCAGCAGCGCGTCGCGACGAGCGGCAAACGCGCGGCGATCGACCCACAGCACCTGCCGGCGCTCCGGCGGGAGCGTCGTGGCGATGGTCCCGCTCTCGAGTGCGAAGGCGTAGCGCAGACTGCTGAACCCGCCGCCTGCGCTCTCGAGCGTGACGCCATCGTGGCGCAGCAGGCGCGCTCCGGCGACGTCCGCATCGTCGAGCTCGTCGAGCAGCTCCGGCACCCGGGCGAGCGACCGGACCGCCGGGAGCTCCGCGAAGACGATGCGCTCGCTCGTGGCCGCCTCGGCGCAGCCCGCGATCACGTCGCCCCACGGCGTGGCCGTGGGAAACACGAGCACGGCGCGATTGCCCCTCGTGTGCACGCTCGGCCGCCAGGGCGCGACGGCGAGCAGCACCTCGAGCTCCCTGCCTGCCGAGATGCGCGCCAGCTCGTCGTCGTCGGGGATGCCGCCGCCGGTACGCGAGATCAGCACGAGCGTGCCGGCAGCCAGGTTTCCGCGAACGTCGCTCAAGGGCGTCCCGTGGCCTCTGGACGATCCGAGCCGCGCAGGCCGCGCAGCGGGCGCGTCAGCATCCAGCTCTTCGAGCCGAGCACCGACTCGAGCTCGCCGTAGAGCCAATCACGCATCTCCTCGGCTTCGTCCAGGTCGGCCTGCAACTTGAGCAACGTCCGGTCCCAGTGCAGGCCGTCCCTGTGCGCCGCGTCCAGCTCGGCCCGCGCAGCCTCGAGCTCGGCGCTCAGGCGGTCTCGCTCGTCGCGGCAGCGGGCGAGCTCCGCCTCCAGATGCGTCAGCAGCTCATCGGGCGTCATGCGGCGCCCATCAGCTCGGGGTGACGCTCACGCATGAACCCCTCGAGCGCCGCGGCATGGCGGTTCGCGAGCGTGCTGAGCGACTCGCCGTGCACGCGATAGGTGCCGACGATGCGCCGTACCTGCGCGCCGTGCTGCCCGGCTGCCGCGATCCGCAGCCAGAAGTCCATGTCCTCCCAGCCGAGCTCGAGCAGGCCCTCCGCGGAATACCCGCCGACGAGCTCCCAGGCCGAGCGACGCACGAGCGACCCCGTCACGGGCACGTAGTTGCCGGCGCGGAACAGTGACGGATCCCAGGGCGCCGTGCCCAGGAGGTCCTCGCGCTCGAGGCCGGTGCGCGCGAGGTAGCCGTAGGCGAAGGCGGCCGCCGGATCGGCATGAAGCGCGGCGATCAACGCCGCGGGGCCGTGCGGAAGCAGCTCGTCGTCGGCATCGAGCAGGAGCACGAGGGGAGCCCGAGCCTCCAGGAATCCCCGATTGCGCGCGGCTGCGAGGCCCTCGTTGGCGCCGTGCACGACGAGCTTCACGGCCCGGTCGTCGTGAGCCTCGAGGAGGGCGCGCACGATGCCCGCCGACTCGTCCGTCGAGCGGTCGTCGACGATGACCACCTCGAGCTCCACGGCCACCGCCGCAAGAGCGCTCTCGACTGCCGCAGCCACGAACGGCGCCTGGTCGAAGCTCGGGATCACGACACTCAGCGCGGGTGCGGGAAGATCGTCCCAGCCGCGCGTCGTCGTCGTCTGATCGGAGCCGTCCGAGCGCTGCCGGTCGCGACGGCTGCGCGCATCCTCCGCGGCAGCGATTGCCGCCGCGGTATCGGACGTGCGCGTCTCCTCGCCTCGATCCGGTGTCGGCGCGGGAGCCTCGCTCGCGAACGGCCGCACGCGACGGCTGCCCGCCTCGACCGCCGCGATCGCCTCCGCGAGCCGCGTGACATCGAGGGGAGAGGCCTCGAGACGACCGAGCGCGGACGATCGCATGCGCTGCCGGCGCTCGTCATCGGCCAGCAACCGCCGCAGCGAATCGGCAAAGCCGGCGCTCGTTGCGACCGCAACGTCTTCCCCGGGCTCCAGGGGAGCGAAGTCCGACTCGGCGGTCGTGATGACGACTGCTCCGTTCATCACCGCAGGCGCGAGCTCGCACCAATCCGTCCCCGGTCCGGCTTCGGGCGGCAACGAGACGAGCACGTCGAGGCTCGTGAGCCAGGACAGCCAGTCGTCGCCTTCGAGATGCTCCGGCGGGCGAGGCTCGGAGCTGTGCGAGATGCGGAGGTCGCACGCGTACTGATCGAGGACGGCCCGCGAGCGCGCGATCAGATCCTCGCGATAGCTCGAGTAGCGGGCGTGCACGCCGACCGCCAGCCCCCGCGCCAGGGTCTGGGGTGCGCGCAGTCGCGCGTGGCTGCCAGGCTCGAGGTGCGTCGTCGGAGCGCCATGCGCGGAGAGATAGCGCGAGGCGTCGCGGGAGAGTCCCATCGACGCGGCAGCCGCGCTCTGAAACGGCCGATCCGCACCGAGGGCGCCGGAACCGAGGCGGCTCGTGGAGATGCAGACCGCGCGCCGGAGGAGGCCGGCGATGCGCAGCGGGTCCTGTGCGAGCGGTCGAAGCGCGGCATGCGGCGCGACGATCACCGCGGTGGCGTCGCGGGACGCGTCAACCGCGTCGGCGGCGCTCACCTCCAGCCCGGCTTCGCGCAAGCCGTCGGCCCACGCGTGCGCGCAGACACGCAGACCCGGATCGGCGTCGCGGGGCACGATCATCTCGACTCGAGGCGTCACAGACGTAGTATGGCGAGGTCACATTTCGCGGCGGCAGGCCCGCTGGTCCGGCACCTAGCCGGTCGCACCTCTGCTCGCGTGCGCCGGCGCAGGCGGCACGATCGCGGCCCGCGGAGCGCCGTCGGGCTCGCTCGTGAGCCGTCGCCGCAAGCGCAGTGCCGGCCGCTCGACCAGGCGCCACGACAGGAACGCACAGGCGTACGTGATCGGCACCGTCGCTGCGATCAGCCAGCCCGGGCCGATGCCCAGGTGGTAGTGGATGATCGCCTGCTGCACGGGGAATGCGTAGATGTACGTGCCGTAGGAGATGTCGCCGATGCGGCGCATCACGCGATCGACCGCCGCAGGGCCGCGGTAGCCGAGGACGAGCACGACGTAGGGCAGCGTCAGCTGGCTCACCACCGTCAGCGCTCCGGTGTCGAAGCTCGCGACCCACACCACGAGCGCCACCGCAGCCGCAGCGAACGAGAGCGGAACGTACTCGCGGTACAGGAAGAGCAGCGCGCCGACGGCGTAGAAGATGCCGAAGTGGACGAGCCAGTGCAGGACGTTCCCGGGTGCGGCCGCTCCGAGCCCCGGGGTCGACGACAGAATCGCCTCCTGCACTGCGAAGAGCGCGAGCGTGGCGAGCAGCACCAGCACGCGCCGGCGTGCCAGCACGCCCGTGATCCCGAGCAGGAGCGTCGCCCCGTAGGCGGTGACCTCGACGGGCAGCGTCCAGAGCGAGCCGTTCACGGGCGTGCCGTACGGATTGGTCGTGAATACGCCGGGCAGGTCGGGGCGGGTCGAGAACACCAGCGCGCGCTCGAGCGGATAGCGCCAGGTCGAGAGCGAGGTGAGGTAGCTCGTGAGCGGGACGTCGGTGACGACCACTCCCATGACGAGGGTCGTGAGGAGCAGCACGACCCAGAGCCCCGGCAGGATCCTGAGCGCTCGCCGCAGCACGAACGAGCGCAGGCGCGAATCCGAGACCCAGCTGGCCGTGACCAGGAAGCCGCTGATCGCGAAGAACACGGCGACTGCGATGTCGCCGAACTCCGGGCCGCCGAAGCGCTGCAGCGGCTCGGCGTGATTCGTCAGGGCATACGAGTGCGCGACGATCACGAGCGTGGCAGCCCCGAGCCGCAGGATGTCCATGCCCGGGGCGCGACCGCCCGTCAGGTCGCCGAGTCTCGGCACAGCCATGTCGTCAGTACGCTCCGCGGCCGCGCAGGACGGCCAGCGGGGTGCGCGCGATGATCTCGATGTCGAGCCAGATCGACCAGTTCTCGACGTAGTAGAAGTCGAGCCGCACGAGGTCGTCGAAGTCGAGCTCGGAGCGGCCCGAGACCTGCCACAGGCCCGTGATGCCGGGCAGCACGCGGTAACGCCCGCGATGCCAGCTGTCGAGCAGCTCGAAATCGCGCAGCGGCAGCGGGCGCGGCCCGACCAGGCTCATCTCGCCGCGCAGCACGTTCCAGAGCTGCGGCAGCTCGTCGATCGAGAATCGGCGCAGCACGCGCCCGACCGCCGTCACGCGCGGGTCGTCGCGCATCTTGAAGATCACGCCGCCGGCCTCGTTGTGCTCCTCCAGCGCCGGCTGGAGCTCCGCGGCGTCCTCCTGCATCGAGCGGAACTTGAGCATCGCGAACTCGCGCTCGCCCACGCCGATGCGGCGGTCGCGATAGATCGCGGGGCCCGAGCTCGTGAGGCGCACGAGCAAGGCCACGATCAGGCCCGGGATCGCCAGGATGGCCACGAGCACCGCCGCGACGACGATGTCGAACGTGCGCTTGACCGCCCACTCGACACCGGTCAGGACCGGCGGGCGCACCTCGAACAGCGGCACGGCCTGACCGGGCACGAAGGTCGCGCGATCGAGCAGCAGCTCGGTCGTGGTGGGAACGACGCGGAGGCGGCAACCGTAGGCGCGGCACGTGTCCACGAGTGAGACGAGTTCGGCCGTCGGCAGCTCGAAGCCCGTCATGACGACGTCGTTGGGCCGGTGCTCGGCCACGATCTGCTCGAGATCCGCCAGCGCCCCGAGGGCCGGGACCTCGGCCAGCTGCTCGCCGCCTGCGTGTTCGCTGACGGTGCCGATGACGTCGATGTCGGGCCCGCGGCCGTCGCGCTTGAGCGTGCGCTCGAGCACCGGCAGCTCGCCGAACGGGCCGACGAGCACGGTGCGGCGGCGCACGCCGAACAGCCGCATGAGCTCGAGCGTGACGCTGTCGTAGCTGGCGCGCAGCAACGGCACGAGCGTCGCGGCGAGCACGAACGTGACCCAGAAGATGCCGTAGAAGCTGTGGAACGTCATGCCCGCGACCGCGACGGCATAGACGCCGGTGATGAGCGTCACGAGCGCGAGCGATCGGATCACGGCGTCGGCGCCCGGCCGAGCCTCGCGCTGGCGGTAGAGGCCGGCGCGCGCGAACACCAGCACGAGCACGAGTGCGATGAACTGCAGCCAGTTGGAGATGGCCGCCCAGGGCAAGCCGAACAGCACCTTCTCACCGCGGTAGGCGTTGCGCAGGACCAGCGCCGCGTAGAGCGCCAGCGTGACGCCCGTGAGGTCGAGGACCACCAGCACGACTGCGGACAGCAGCCGTCGGCCCCGATGGAGCAGGACGAGCGCGTCGAGGCCGGGACGGCGGGCGCGGACGTCGTTCGGGGGCGGCGCCTCCGTTGGGCGGACGAGAGGGGATGCCACGTCGCATCAGATGCTACGCCCCTCCGCGCGGAAGCGCCCCAGCGCGCCCGGCGGCTACCGCCCCCGGCGGGGGTACACTCGGGCCGATGGGGCGCTGGCGCGAGGCCGCAACCGACGCGCTGGCCACCTTCGCGCTGTCCCGCGTGATCGTGCTGGCCGTCCTGCTGGTCCCGCCGACGCGCGTGCACTCCTACCTCACGACCTGGGATGCGGGCTTCTACCTCAGCATCGCCCGCTGCGGCTACGACCCGGCCTGCGGGCAGCCGGTCGCGGCGGAGCTGCCCGCCTTCTTCCCGTTACAGCCGCTCGCCGCGCGGGCGGCGGGCACGATCGGGATCTCACAGGCCTGGGGCGGCGCGGCGCTGGCCACGCTCGCGAGCGTCGCTGCGCTGATGCTGCTGCACCGGCTCTGCTGCGAGCTGCGCGGCCGGCGCGTGGCCCTGCTGGCGTGCGCGGCGCTCGCCTTCTTCCCGTTCTCGTACGTGCTCAGCACCAACTACTCGGAAGGGCTGTTCCTCCTGGCCTCGCTCGCGGCCTTCGCCGGCGCGCGCTCGCGCCGGAGTGTCCTCGCCTTCACGGCGGGCCTGGCCGCCGGCCTGACGCGCCCGGCGGCCATTCCGCTTGCGATCGGCCTCGCCGCCGACGGGGCGCTGACGCCCGAACGCCGGCGCGCGGCCCTGGCGGGGGCCGTAGGCGCCGTCGCGGGCGTCGCGATCGTGTTCGCCGACCTCCACCGTCGCCGCGACGACTGGCTCGCCAGCCTGCATGCGCAGCAGCTGGGCTGGCAGCGCTCGACGAGCATCGTCGACGCCCCGGGAGAGCTCGCCCGCTACATCCGCGACGCGATCACGCTCGGCCATGCCCAGAACCTGCTGTACCTGACGGGCATACCGCTCGCCGCCGTGGGGCTGATCGTGCTGTGGCGCCACGGGATCCGCGACGGGATGCTCGTGTACGCGGTGATCGCCGTGGCGGCGCCGCTGGCCACGGGGAGCGCGATGTCGCTGCCGCGCTTCCTGATGGGCACGTTCCCCTATGCGGTGGCGGGTGGGATCCTGCTCGACCGCGTCGATCCCCGTCTGCGCGCCGCCCTGCTGACCGTGAGCGCCGCCGGGCTCGCAGCCTGCGTCTGGGCCACCTACCGCGGCAGCGGACTTGCGCCGTAACCTCGCCATCGCCCTGGCCTTCGCCGCGCTCCACGCCGGGGCCGCGCTGGCCTACCACGGAGACGGCCGCGACCTCCCTGCGACGTACTTCTACCCCCGTGCGCACGCAATCGCGCATGGCACCGACGCCTACGGAGGTCTCGACTACGAGTATCCACCGGCGACGCTACCGCTCCTGGAAGCCCCTCTCGCGGCCGGCGGCGACGATTCCGGGCAGGCGTACCATCAGCGCACGATTTGGCTGTACGGAGCGCTTGACGTCGTCTGCGTGCTCCTGCTGGCGTCATTCCTGCGCCGAAGGCCCTCGGGAGAGCTCCTGCTGGCGCTCGCTCTCTACAGCGTGAGCGTGCTCGTGCTGGGCCGCCTCGCACTCACGCGCTTCGACCTGGCAGCCGGCATCGCGATCCTGATGGCAGGGCGGTGCGCGCGCAGTCCAGGGCGTGCAGGCGCCTGGCTCGGCCTGGCCGGGGCGCTCAAGCTCGTGCCGCTCGCGGCGGCGCCCGCGATGACGCGCCGCGGCTCCAGCCTGCGGCTGCTGGCAGCTGCCGCGGCCGTCCCGATCGCGGTGCAGGTGGCGTACTTCCTGTGGAGCGGGGAGGTCGGGCTCTCCTGGATCGGCTACCACGCGGGCCGCGACCCCGAGATCGAGTCCTGGGCTGCTGTCCTGGCCGACCTCGTCCGCGGGCTGGGCGCGCATGCCGGCACGGCCTTCGATCACGGCAGCCAGAACGTCACGGGGACGACCGCGCGCTGGCTGGGGCGTCTCTTCGCCGTCGCCTCCGTCGGTCTGGCGCTGCTGCTGGCACGCCGCGTGCGCCAGGTCGACGCCGACCGGGACCTTGCACTTCTGGCCGCGCTCGGCGTGCTCGTCGCGCTCGCTCCGGTGCTCTCGCCGCAGTACCTGCTCTGGCTCGCACCGCTCTCGGCGCTGCTCGCGCCGCGCCATCCGCTGCAGGCGGCCCTGCTGGCCGCCGCGAGCGTCCTGACGCGGCTCGAGCTGCGCTATTCGTTCGACGATCTGCCCCACTTCGCGTGGAGCGCGATCGCGCTCGTGGCACTGCGCAACGCCGTGCTCGTGGCGTTCGCGGTGGTGCTCTGGCGCTCCGTGACCGCTACTGGGCGAGCGAGCGGAAGACGGACCAGGCCGGCTTGGCAGTCCCGTTCGTGAACGACAGGCCTGTCTGGAACCCGGCGGCGAACGGCTTGCGCACCTGCTCGTCGCGGATCAGGAACCAGATCAGCATGTCGATGCGCGGGTTTGCCCGCGATGCGGCGACGTTGCGCCGCAACTGCTGGGACTGATTCGCGAGGCTGACGCCCTGGAAGCCGTCGGGCGGGTTCGTCTGCAGCCCGAACTCCGTGATCCAGAGATGCAGGTGCTTGCCCGGGAAGGCCGTGTCGAGCCCCTTGATCAGGCGCGGGAGGTCGCCAAAGGCGATGTCGTTCGGCCCCGGCAGCTGCCCGGCCTTCTTGCCGACGTCCGTGCGGTACGGATGGTGGGAGTAGACGTCGAGCGGCGGGTGCTTCTTGCCGAGCAGGAGGGCGAAGCGCAGCGGCGCGACGGCCGGCTCGAACGTCTTCGGGCCCGAGTAGTTCGGCTTCGTGGCGCCGCCGGCGACGATCTCCTTGATGCCCGCGTGCGTGCCGGCGGAATGCACGCCCTTGTAGATCGCGGTGAGGATCTTGGCGTAGATCGTCGGCGCCACCGGCACCGCGGTCGCGCAGCGACAGCTGTACTGCGGCGTCAGGTGGCTCGTCGTGTTGGGCTCGTTCCAGGCCTCCCAGCGCGTCACGGCAGGCAGCACCTGCCCGGTCGACGGCACGATGTGCTGACCGCTGTAGCGCGTCGCGGCCGCATAGGCGAAGGCCTGCAGCGTCGACATGTTGACCGGCGGCTTGTTGCCCGTGCCGCCGCCGGCCCAGCGCGGCGTCACCTCGATCGTGAGCAGAACCGGCACGCCCAGCGCGTCGGCGCTCACGACCACCGGGTCGACGAGCGACCAGTCGTAGGCCGGATCCTCGGGATTGGTGGCGTCCGCGGGCTTGCGCGGCGCCGTGTGCGCCCACGAGAGGTCGTAGCGGATGACCTGCGGATGCAGCTGCTGCACCGCGGGGAAGGCGAGATCGGGGCGGTTGCCGAGCAGGGCGTCGTCCATCACGCCGAGCAGCATCGGCGCCGAGCGGGCGCGCGACTGATCGGCCGATGCGCCCGTCGAGGCGACGGCGACGAGGGCGAGCGCGGCCAGAAGGGCTGTCAGGAGGCGTTTCACGCGCCCACCGTCCTGCCCAGGAGCTCTGCGCGCCGGGAGCGCTCGAGCAGCATGCGCAGGCCGTCGTCGAGGCCGATGCGCGGCGCCCAGCCCAGCAACTCGCTGGCGCGGGTGATGTCGGGGCGGCGCTGCTTGGGATCGTTCGCCGGCAGCGCCTCATAGACGATGCGACTTTCGGAAGCGGTCAGGGTGATCACCTTTTCGGCGAGCTCGAGCAACGTGAACTCCTCGGGATTGCCGATGTTTACGGGGAGATGCTCGCCGGAGTCGGCGAGGCGGAGGATGCCGTCGACGAGGTCGTCGACGTAACAGAACGAGCGGGTCTGCCCACCGTCGCCGAACACCGTGATGGGCTCGCCGGAGAGGGCCTGGCGCACGAACGTGGGGATCGCACGGCCGTCGTGAGCGCGCATGCGCGGGCCGTAGGTGTTGAAGATGCGCACGATCGCCGTGTCCACGCCCTGCTGACGGTGATAGGCCATCGCGAGGGCCTCGGCGTAGCGCTTGGCCTCGTCGTACACGCCGCGCGGGCCGATCGGGTTGACGTTGCCCCAGTAGCTCTCGGGCTGCGGGTGGATGTGCGGGTCGCCGTAGACCTCGCTGGTCGAGGCGAGCAGGAAGCGGGCGCGATGCGCCTTCGCCAGGCCGAGCATGTTGTGCGTGCCGTAGGCGCCCACCTTGAGCGTGTGCAGCGGCAGCCGGAGGTAGTCGATCGGACTCGCGGGGCTGGCGAAATGGAGCACGCAATCGATCGGCTCGGCGATCTCCAGGTGGTTGACGAGATCGTGCTGCATGAACACGAAGCGCTCGTCGCGGAGATGCTCGATATTGGTCAGCGACCCCGTTTCGAGGTTGTCGACGCAGAGCACGCGGTGGCCGCGGCCAAGCAGTGCTTCGCAGAGGTGGGAGCCGAGGAACCCGGCCCCGCCGGTGACAACCGTCGTGGGAATCGAAGTGTCCTTGTGGGAGGTCCGTCGCCGAGGCGACCTTCCCGCATGCTAGCGAGGCTGAGAATTCACGCGGCAGCGCGGAAGCCGTCGACCAGCGCCTCGTAGGTGGTTGCGAGGCCGTTGGCGATCGCGATCTGCGGCGTCCAGCCAAGTTCGCTGCGGGCGTGGGAGGCGTCCAGGCAGGAGCGCCGGAGCTCGCCCGGGCGCAGGTCGGCCAGCGCCGGCTCCGCAGTCGAGCCGGCGGCCTCTGCGAGTCGCGCATAGAGCGTCGAGACGTCGGTCTCGACGCCCGTGCCGATGTTGTAGATGCCCGCGCGGCCACTCGCGGCGCGCAGCGCGTCGACCACGTCGAGCACGTGCACGTAGTCGCGCGTCGGCGTGCCGTGGCCGAACAGCGTGCACGGCTCGCCCGCCCACAGGCGGTAGCTGAAGATCGCGACGACGCCGGCCTCGCCATGCGGCGTCTGGCGCGGGCCGTAGATGTTGCCGAGGCGCATGACGGCGTTCGGCACCCCGTGCGCGGCCGACCAGCTGCGCACGTAGGCCTCTGCCGCGAGCTTCGAGGCGCCGTACGGCGAGAGTGGCAGGGGCAGCCGGTCCTCTGCCGTCGGGATGGGCGCGTCGTCGCCGTACAGCGCGCCACCGGTCGAGGTGAACACGAGCGGCGCCGCATGCTTCCGCGCGGCCTCTGCGACGTTCAGCGTGCCGAGCACGTTGACCGCGCAATCACGCCCGGGATCGTTCACCGAGGCGGTCACGCTCGCCTGTGCGGCGAGATGGAAGACCGCGCCCGGCCGGAACTCGTCGAACGCGTCGGCGAGCGCCGGGGCATCCGTGATGTCGACGCGCGCCAGGCGCACGCCCGCCGCCAGTCGGCTCGCGTCGCCCGCCGAGAGGTCGTCGACCACGAGCACCTCGTAGCCGTCTCGGACGAGCGAGTCCACCACGTGCGAGCCGATGAAGCCCGCGCCGCCTGTCACGAGGGCACGTTCGGCCATCACGTCTCCTTGCGTCGCGCCGGAACGACGACGTACGACAGGAGTGCCAGCGCGATGCCGATCAGGGCCCCGAGCACGATCGCGACGCCGAGCGAGGCGCTGCTGCCGCCGGCGGTGACCTTGCTCGCCTTGGCGCGCGTGATGATCTGGGTCAGCTCCACGTACTTGACCTGCTGGAGCAGCGACTGGTCGTCACCGATGGACTGGCCGAGCACATTCTGGCGCTGGACGATGTTGGAGAGCGTGTTTCCGGCGACCGTGGCGGCCAGCAGCCGATTCGTGGCCGAGAGGCCGCTGTCGCTCTGCACCTTGTCCAGGAGTGTCTGCGCCAGGCCGAGCCGGCGAGAGAGATCGGCCTGCTCCTTGAGCTCGCGGTCGAGCCGCGACTGCGTCGTCTGCAGGCGCCTCAGCGCGTACTGGCTGCAGGCCGCCTGGACGCCCTCGGCCAGGGCATCGGCGGCCCGGGCGGTCGTGCCGCCCTTGAACGACCCCTGCACGATGATGTTGACAGCGGGGGTGAAGTTGAGCTTCGTGACGGCGCCGGGGACGGGCTGCGAGGAGACGTGGCCCTTGAGCGCGCCCGGCCGGAGCCCGGCCTTGCGTTCGGCCGCCTCGCGGATCGCGTCCTGCTTGATCAGCGTCGCCGGGGCCACCGGAGACGTGCAGAAGGCGCTCGTGATGGCGGCGCCGCCCGTGGCCGTGAAGGGCGTCCCGATGCTGATCAGGGTCTGCGCGCGGTACTTCGTGTGGCCGCTCGAGGAACCGGCCACGGCGATCGCGATCGCCACGACGATGACCCCCGCGACGATCCACCAGCGCCGCACGACGCGGCGGACATAGACCCCCAGCGCAATCTCGACGTCGTCTGCGCCACCGGCGTCCACCGCCTGAGGGTAGACGAGTTTCAGACGGCGGGCGGCGTGCGCAGGCCGGTCGAGTCGGCCGCGGTCTGGAGCGAATCGGAGTCGCCGTGCTCGAGGATCACCTGCGTCAGGTAGCGCAGCATGATCACGCCAGGTCGATAGGAGCCGAGGCGGGGCTCGGGACGCTCGCCGCGCGCCAGCGCAAGCACGATGTCGGGATAGCCGCCGGCCGCCGCGACGTGCACGGGGAAGCCGCCGCCGAAGCGCGCATTCACGTCCGTGACGAGGTGCGTCTCGCCGTCGCGGAAGCACTGCACGCAGGCAGGGCCCTTGATGCCCAGCGCCTCCGCGACCCGCACCGCGACAGCGCGCAGCGCAGCGTCGTCGAGCGACTCGCCCTTGATGGTCTCGCCGCCCTTGGACTCGATCATCGAGCGCGGCACGGCCTCGAGACAGCGGCCCGAGAGGTCGCTGATCAGGTCGATCGAGAACTCCTCGCCCGTGCAGAAGGCCTGCACCATCGACTCGGCCGTCGTGTAGCGCAGGAAGAACGCAAGCTGGTCCGGATCGTCCGCGCGGTAGATGTGCCGGGCCGCGAAGCCGCGGCGCGCCTTGACGAGCACCGGAAAGGGGAGCTCGTCGGGCAACTCCTCCGGGAGCCACGAGGCAGGCGACCCGATTCCGTGCCGCTCGAAGAAGCAGTGCGCGGCGTACTTGTCGACCGAGATGTCGCAGGTCTCGGGATCCGAGGCCACGACGGTCGCCCCGACCGCCGCGAAGTCGTCGCGGCGGGCGGTCAGGATGGACTGGTCGAGATCGGTCAGGGGCAGCACCGCGCGAATGGCGTGCTGCTCGCACAGCGCCAGCAGCGAGGCCACGTAGCCGGGCGCGCTGACCGGCGGGACGAGTGCCTGGCGGTCGGCCAGGTAGAGCGTGGGCGCGTAGCGGCTGGCATCGGCCGCGACCACGATGCCGCCGGTTCCCTCGCGCTCGAGCGCCGCCTGGAAGGCGACGACCATGTCGCCGCGCATGCCGGCGCACGTGAGCAATACATTCGTCGGCGGCGTCATCGGCGCGCGCAATCCTTGCAGATCACGTGCCCGCCTCGGCGTGGGCCAGATCCCGGCGGGAGACACCGAGGCGCGCCATGCCCACGACGCCGAGGACGATGAACGGCAGCGCGCTCACGGCATGCAGCACCAGGCCCGCCGAGAGCGCGACCGCCGGCGGCACGCCATAGGCGACGAGCGCCGAGCGCGCGGCGAGCTCGAACACGCCGACCGAGCCGGCGCTCGCGGGCACCGCCTGAGCGAACGTGACCGCGACGAGCAGGAAGAGCGCGGCGTGCCACGGCAGGTGCAGGTCGAAGGCCTGCAGCACGCACCAGCCCGCGAACGCGAGCACGAGCCAGGAGGCGAGCGTCCAGAGCAACGCCACGGCGGCGAGCTGGCGATCGCGCAGGGCCGCGAGCCCTGTGCGCAGCGACTCGATCACCACGCCACTGCGCGCACGCAGCATCGGCAGGCGCACCAGCAGGCCGCCTGCAAAGCGGCGCACGGGCGCAATCGCGAGCACGATCACGATCACGGCGGTCGCGGCCAGGATGCCGGCGGCCAGCAGCGTGAACCGCCGTGTGACATCGGCGTCGGGCAGCCGTGACGCCACGGCCAGCTGCAGCGCCGCGATCACGGCCAGGTCGAAGACGCGCTCGACGCCGACGGTCGCCAGCACTGCCGTGCGCCGCAGTCCCGCCTCGCGTGAGAGCGCGAGCACACGCACGAGCTCGCCGGCACGCACCGGCAGCACGTTGTTCGCGAGCAGGCCGACCTGCGTGGCCCAGAACGTCGGCACCGCACCGGGCCGCGATTCGCGCGGGAAGAGCGAGCGCCAGCGCTCGGAGCGCATCGTGACGCCGATGACCGACACGCCGACGGCCGCCAGGATCCAGGCCGGGCTCGCATCCCCGATCGCAGTGCGCACCTCGTGGAAATTGAGACCGCGGACGGCCAGCCAGCCGAACACGACCGAGATCGCGATGCCCGCGACCGCCGCGAACACTCGGCGCACGAGCTACCTGTCCCGGAAGCGGTACTTGACGAGCGCGAACACCGCGGGGAAGCCGTCGCGCCAGGTGATCTTCTTGCCCTCCTCGTAGGAGCGGCCGTAATAGGCGATCGGCACCTCGTAGATGCGGAAGTTGCCGCGGCAGATCTTGGCCGTGAGCTCGGGCTCGATGCGGAAGTCGGACTCGTAGAGCGGCTCGATCGCGCGCAGGACATCGAGCGTGAAGGCCTTGTAGCCCGTCTCCATGTCCGAGAGCGTCGTGTTGTAGAGCACGTTCGTGAGCAGCGAGAGCGCCCGGTTGCCGACCTTGTGCCAGAACAGGTGCGCGCGCTGCGGGCGACCGCCGATCAGGCGCGATCCGAACACGGCGTCGGCCACGCCCGAGCGGATCGGGGCCACGAGCTCGGGGATGTCGACCGGGTCGTACTCGAGGTCGGCGTCCTGGATAACGATGATGCGGCCGCGGGCGTGGGCGAAGCCCGAGCGCAGCGCGGCGCCCTTGCCCTGGTTGCGCTCGTGCCGCACCAGCTCGACCGCGTCGCCGAGCCCCTCCACGACCGCCGCGGTCCCGTCCTCCGAGCAGTCGTCGACCACGATGATCTGGAGCTCGTAGGGCAGCGCCTGCAGACGCTCGATCACCATCGCGATGGTGTCGGCCTCGTTGTACGCAGGCACCACCACCGTCAGCTCGGGCTGTTCGGTCACCGCCACCCTCCGGCCTCCCCGCGGTAGACGAAGTCCCGGCGCAGGAGCACGCCGGCCGTTCTGGCCAAGATGCGCGCGTCGAGCTCGAGCGACTGATGCTCGACGTACCAGACATCGAGCTCGAGGCGCTCGGGCCAGGGCAGCGACGCGCGTCCGTGGATCTGCGCCCAGCCCGTCAGGCCGGGACGCACCTCGAGCCGTCGCCGCTGGTGCTCGTCGTAGCGCTCGAGGTGAGCGGTCGGCACCGGGCGCGGCCCGACGAGGCTCATGTCGCCACGCAGCACATGCCAGAGCTGCGGCAGTTCGTCGACCGCCGTGCGCCGCAGGAAATTGCCCACGCGCGTGATGCGCGGGTCGCCCGCCTCGACGACCCCGTCGCTGCGCAGCTTCTCCGCATCCACCGTCATGGTGCGCAGCTTGAGAATCTCGAAGCGCCGCTCGCCGCGGCCGAGCCGCTCCTGCCGGAACAGGATCGGGCCGCCGTCCTCGAGCTTGATCGCGCAGGCAGCCAGCGCCAGGATCGGCGCGGCCAGCGCCAGGCCCGCCGCGCCGCCGACGATGTCGATCGCGCGCTTGATGCACTCCGACTCGGCGTTCACCGCGTGCCCTCCGCCCGTTCCCAGACCGCCGGCACGCCGCGTACCACGTCCCCCAGCGCGAGCAGCGTGGCAAGCGTCACGAGCAGGTAGTACTCGGCCAGCGCAAAGATCTTGACGCGGCCGTGCAGTGCGAGCGACGCCAGCACGCAGAGCGCGAACACGACGTGCAGCGCCAGCACGACGGCATACACGCCCCCGGCCGTGAACGCGAGCACGATCGAGGTCGCGAGCAGCGCCAGGTGCAGCAGGCCGCTGGCGTAGCGCAGGAGGCGGTGCGAGATCATCTCGACCCAATAAAGCGGACCCAGCGCACGCAGGCCGAACATCCGGCCGTGCAGGACGAGCACCCAGCAGTGCCCGAACATCCGCACCTTGCGCCGGAATTCGTCCGAGAGGTCGGTCGTCATCTTCTCGAGCGCCACCGCGCGCGGCGCGTAGACCGCGCGAAAGCCGCGCTTGACCATGAGGTAGGGGAACGAGAGGTCATGGCCGAAGCGGGGATCGACCTCCTCGTAGCGCTCGCGGCGCACGGCGTAGATGGAGCCGTTGCCGCCGGTCACGGAGTGCACGAGCGACTCCCGCGCCCGCAGCCAGATCTCGTAGCGCCAGTACGCACCCTCCTGGTTGGTGCCCTCGGGCGAGCGCAGCTGCAGCCGCCCGCAGACGTAGGCGACGCGCGCATCGGCGAGCGGTGCGACGAGCTGCCGCAGAGCATCGGGCTGCCACTGGCAGTTGGCGTCCGAGAACGCCACGACGTCAACGTCGCCGAGCGCGCGCACGGCCACGTTCTGGGCATTCACCTTCCCCCCGCGCGGCGCGCGCACCAGCTCCACGCCGCGCTCGGCGAAGCCCTGCACGATCTCGTCGGTGCCGTCGCTTGAGGCATCCGAGGCCACGACGATGCGGAGAAGCTCGGCCGGATAGTCGAGCGCGAGCGCGTTCTCGAGCTTGTCGGCGATCACGTCGTGCTCGTTGTAGGCCGCGATCACGAGCGCGACGCGCGGCCGGTAGGCCTCGTCCGAGCGCGCGGGGCGCGGGCGCAGCCGCGCCAGCACGGCGACGAAGACCGGGTAGAGCGCGTGCGTCCAGACGAGGGCGCCGAGCGACGCCCAGAAGATCACTTTGAGGACGAGCACCGGGCCAGGGTAGAGGCTCCGCCCACCGAACCCTGCTACCCGGCGTCCGGCCTCTGCTCGGCCAGCAGCGCCTCGAGCGGGCGGCGCGCGAGCCAGCGGGCGGCCGTCCGCTGCGCCGGCGAGCGCGGGGCACGCAGGGCGAGGCCGGCGAGCAGCACCAGGCGCCCGCGCTGCGCCGCGCCGCGCGAGCCGTGCTTGGCGAGATAGCGGACGTGGCTGCGCGCCCGCTCCTGCAGCGTCAGCGCCGAGCTCCTGCCCGCGGTGCCTCCCCACACGTGCTCGACCTCGGCGGCCGGGTCGTACCACGTCTCGGCGCCCAGCCTGCGCGCGCGGTAGAGCAGGTCGACCTCCTCGGAGTAGAGGAAGAACGCCTCATCGAACCCGCCGAGCCGCTCGAACAAGTCGCGCCGCAGCAGCACGCACGCCCCGGTGACCCAATCCACGGGACGCGCCTCGTCATGCGCGAAATCGCCGTAGTAGAAGCCGTTGAGGATGCGCGAGCGCGGGGCGAGCTTGCGCAGGTAGAGGTACTCCGTGGCGATCCGGAAGACGGTGGGAAAGCGCCTGCACGAGCGCTGTAGGCGTCCGTCGGGCCAGAGCAGGCGGGGTCCCACGGCATCGGCCGGGCCGGCCTCGGCGAAGCGCACGAGCTCGTCGAGCGCGCCCGGACGCACGAACGCGTCGCTGTTCAGGAGCAGGAGCCAGCGCCCGCGGGCAACGGCGGCCCCGCGATTGTTGCCCGCGCCGAAGCCCACGTTCTCGTCCAGGGCGACGAGGCGCACCTCCGGGTGCTCGACTGCCAGCCACGCCGCCGTCCCGTCCCGGGAAGCCTGGTCGACGACGATCGTCTCGACCGTCGCGCGCCGCTGCCCGTCCGCCGCCAGCGCGCCCAGGCACCGCGCCAGCAGGTCGCGGCTTTCGTAGCTCACGATCACCACCGAGACGTCCGTCATGCGCGCAGCCGTCTGACTCTCTCGGCCGACAGTGCCGAGGCCGCGGCGACGATCAGGACGACGCCGTAGAAGTAGTAGAACTGCATCGTGAGGTAGAAGACATTGGCGATGAGCGTGGCCGCCAGCCCTGCGCTGAGCCCGATCGCGAGGTCGTGCCAGTCGCCGGCCTGCGAGTCGCCGAGGCGCTGCAGCGCGTGCGAGGCGCGCAGGATCACCGCCAGCCGCAGCCCCACCCAGGCCAGGAACGCCGCGAACACCACGGCTCCGACCAGGCCCGTCTCGTCGAGCAGCGCGATGTAGAACGAGTGCGGACCCCAGTTGGTCTTGCCCGTCAGGAACTCGTAGTAGACCGAGAACGTGTTGAGGCCGAGGCCGAAGACCGGATGGGCGTCCAGCACCGGCTGCACGAGGTCGAAGAACTGGAAGTGCACCTTGGCCGAGTTGTCGCTGAGTGTCACGCGCGAGCGCACGACCTGGCGCACGTAGGGCGACGAGGTCAGCACGAGGGCAAGTGCTCCGAGCGCCGCGACCGCGGGGACGACGAGCCGGGGCACGAGCAGTTGCCGGCGCAACGGCCAGGCGAGGATCGCCAGGCCGCAGGCGAGGCCGAGGAAGCCCGAGCGGGACAGCGTGAGCACGTCCACCACGAGGAAGAAGCCGAGCAGCCCTGCCAGCACGAGGCCGCGGCGGCTGCGCAGCCCGGCACGGAGCGAGAGCGGGATCAGCAGGAGGATCGGGACGCAGAGCATGATCCCGAGGTGGTTGGGGTCGAGCGCGAGCGCGTTCACGCGATAGACCCCGAGCGACACGTAGCTGCCCGACTGCACGGCCGTGGCCTGGCCGTAGACGTTGATGCCCCCGAGGCTGCCCTGCCCGAAGGTCAGCGGCCCGATCACGGCCTTGTCCAGGTTGACTCCGGCACCGACCTGGGCCATGAGCTGAGCGACGCCATACGCGCAGTTGATGGCGAGGCCCAGCACGAAGGCGCCGACCGTGCGCCGCAACAGCCGCTCGCCTCGGTCGATCACGTGCTGCGTGCCGGCCACCAGGAAGGCGAAGTGCAGCAGGAACTTGGTCATGCCCTTGGAGTACTGGGAGAGCTGCTGCGAGTTCTCGAGCGCGAAGTAGCCGGCCAGGTAGACCACGATCAGCGCTGCCATCGCCAGTAACAGCCCGAGCGCCACACGATGCATGCGCCAGTCGCGCCGCAGGCATCGATCGACGACGAACAGCCCGACGAAGCCGGCGGCGAGGATGTCCTCGAGCGTCACGTCCCCGGCGCCCGGCGACCAGTGCAGCTTGTGCCAGGTGGTGACGACGAGGGTCGCCAGCAGCAGGCGGTCGAGCCACGGCCGCAGCGTGATCACGGCTCGCCCTTCCCGCCGCGCCGGTGCAGCCTGCGCGCGATCGGCGCCGTTACCAGCCCGCTCGCCTGCACGATCGCGGGCAGCGGATCGCGCACGTCGAACGTGCCCTCCACTGCGCCGGGGCCGATCTCGCGCAGCGCGCGTCGCAGCGACGTCCCCTCCTGGCGCGATGCACGCAGGTGGGCCGCGGCCACGACCCAGCGGCGCCCGTCGTGCTGAGGTCCCGAGCGCACGGGCCGCTGCGGGCGGCCGAGCACGTCGAGGTAGGCGATGCGAGGCAGGTCCACGCCGCAGGCACGCGCCAGCCCGTGCCACTGCCAGAGACGGGGATTCACCTCCATCAGCTTGAAGCGCTCGTCGCGCGGGTCGAGGCGGAACTCGGTCTGCGCGATGCCCTGGTAGCCGAGCGCAGCCAGGAGGGCGAGAGCCTGCTCGACGATGTCGTCGCGCCAGCGCGCCTCCCCCACGCGGCAGGTGCCGAAGCCGCGCGGCATCTGCACGAGCTTTCGGCCGCAGAAAAGCCCGAGCGCGGCGCCGGAGGCGTCCGTGTAGGAACCGACGGTCCAGAGCGTCGCGTCGTCGCCAGGGATCACCTCCTGCAGCAGCGGCTCGCAATCGGCGGCGCTGCGCCACGCCTCCATCAGCTCGTCGGGCGTCTGGCACAGGAGCACCGGCCGTCCGAAGCGGCGCTTGAACGGGATCGGATCGCCGGGCTTGACGACCGCCGGGTAGCTGAGCGCCGCCGCGGCCACTCGCGCCTCGTCCTCGCTGTCGGCCGCGAACGTCAGCGGTACCCCGATGCCGGCGGCCTCCGCCACCGCGTACTGGTGCCGCTTCTTCTGCAACGGTTCGAGCACGTCCCAGCCACTTCCCGGCAGCTGGTAGGCGGCGAGGCGCGCGGCGTTGCGCGCCACGGCCGCGAGCGGCGCGTCGTGCGTCGGCAGGACGACGGCCGGCTCGGAGAACTCGCGCTCCGCCAGCGCGGCGAGGAAGGACACGTAGGCCTCCTCGTCCATCGGATCCGGCGAGAGCACGTGGTGCGCGAGACGCGAGCGGAAGCCGAGCGCCGACTGCCGGTGATCCACAGCGATCACGGGCGCACCCGCCGCGGCGAGCGAGCGGATGGCCTCGAGGCCGTTGACGAAGCTGACGTCGAGCACGACCGCCGGCGGCAGCAGCGAGCGTGCCAGGCGGCGGCCGAGTGCGTCACGGCGGGGCAGGATCACAGCGGCCCCGGGGCCAGCCCCGCCGTCGCGACGGTGGATGGATGCCCGACCTCGTCGAATGCCTGCACGCGCACGCGCAGCCTGCCCCGAGCCAGCGCAGGGGCCGCGATCCTCGCGGTCGCGGTGCCCGCGGCGAACGTCAGCGGCAGCGTGCGCTGGACGTGGAGCCCTCCCGACACGTCGTCGATCTGCACGTTCAGCGTGCCGGTGCGCGACTCGGCATCGCTGACCGTGACGTGCAGCGCACCGCCGTCGGCCGAGAGCGCGACGGTGGGCGGCGTGCCGTCGCGCACGAACGTGACCGCCTGCTCGGACCGGTTGCCGGCCATGTCGCGCGCCCAGAACAGCGCGGTGTGGGCACCGGCGGCCAGCGCTCGCGTGTCGAGGCGCAGGTGGAGGGCGCCCGGCACTTCCGCAGCGACGACGCCGTCGATCGAGACGCCGGAGGCCTCGAGCGTGCCCGCGTCGTCCACAGCGATGTCGAAGCGCGCGGTGTCGCCCACGGGCTGACCGGCGGACGGCGTCGTCGAGACCCACGCAGGCGGATCGAGATCGAGGCGGATGCGGCCGGCACCGGTGACCTCGTCCGGCCCGGGAGGAGCGATGTCGAGCGCGCTCGAGACCAGCTCGCGAGCGATCGTGTCGGGATCGCTCGGCTGACCGGCCGCGCGGTCGCGTTGCATGAGCAGCGCCGCTGCGCCGGCCGCGTGAGGAGCCGATGCGGAGGTACCGACCATCGCGATCCCCGGCCAGACAGCGGTCGAGGCGGGAGCGACGACGTCGGGCTTCAGTCGCCCGTCCTCGGTCGGGCCCTCGGACGAGTAGTCGGCAGCGGCGTCGCCCTGCCAGTCGCGCGCCCCGACCGTGAACGAGCCGCGCGCATCGCCCGGCGTCGGCACGCTCGACTCGACCGTTGCCTCGTCACCGAGCTCCACTCCGCCGCCGAAGATCTCGAGGTTGCAGACGACCCCGGTCGTGAGCTGCTGGACGCGCAAGCCGTAGGTCCCGCTCGCGGTCGGCAGCCAGCCCGCCACGCTGGCCGGCTGCGAGGCGTCCTTCTGGCCCTGCACGTACACGACCGGCGAACTCGGCGCGGTGTCCGTGATGTCGAGCTGGTAGCTCGCGCTCGAGGCG
>Ga0207683_10000379_pt1 | contig 40977 bp, 37 predicted proteins | sample KBSM73metaG_FD_184333 | JGI IMG/M metagenome (GOLD analysis project Ga0207683, IMG submission 184333) | Miscanthus rhizosphere microbial communities from Kellogg Biological Station, Michigan, USA - KBS M7-3 metaG (SPAdes) (version 2) | ecosystem: Host-associated > Plants > Roots > Rhizosphere >... | reverse complement strand
CCGGGCGGAAGCATCGACCTGGTTTCGCGCCTTCTGGCCCAGAAACTGTCTGAATCGCTCGGGCAGCCGGTGATCGTCGAGAACAGGGCGGGCGCGTCGGGCAACATCGCTGCGGAATACGTCGCCAGGGCACCGGCCGACGGACATACCCTTCTGGTGGTGGCGTCCAGCCATGCCACCAGCATCAACCTGTACATGAAGCTGTCCTACGATCCGGTCAAGGACTTCGCGCCGGTCTCCCTGCTGACGACCAATTTCTTTGTCGTTGCAGTTCCGGCTTCGTCGCCGGCGAACACCTTTGGCCAGTTTCTCGCCCTTGCGAAGACCAGGAAGGGGAGCATGAACTATGGGTCGGCAGGCGTGGGCCAGGGCAACCATTTGGGCATGGAACTTCTCAAATCCATGGCCGGATTCGACGCCACGCACGTCCCTTTCAGCGGAACGGGGCCTGTGACGACGGCGCTGCTGGGCGGGCAGATCGACGTCGCGCTGCAGACGCCACCGGGCGTGCTGCCCTTCCTGCAGGGCGGCAAGCTCAAGATCCTCGCGATCACGGCGAAGGAGCGTTCTCCTGACTTTCCGCACATTCCGACAGTCTCGGAATCCGGTGTGCCGGGGTACGATGTAAGCGCGTGGAATGGCGTAGTGGTTCCCGCCGCCGTGCCGGCATCTGTCGCAGCAAAGCTTAACCGCGACATCGTGAGCGCCGTACGGTCATCTGATTTGCACGACAGACTGGCAGCGGAAGGCGGCGAAGTGGTCGGTAATTCCGCGGACGAGTTCGCCGGTTTCATCCGCGCTGAGATGGCGACGTGGGCGAAAGTTGTGAAAGCGGCCGGCCTGCATGAGGATTAAAGGCGGCCCTGATTAGCAGGGGTTCAAGGATACATCGCCCAACCGACACGCTGCGTCTCTGCTCTAAAGAAATGGCCGTTCGTGCTGGTCACGAATATCGTAGTCAGGTCCGCGCCGCCAAAACAACAATTAGTCGGACGATTCGCCGCGAGCGGATGCGTTTCGAGCACGCGTCCTGCCGGCGAGAACACATACAGCATGGGCCCTGCGCCGCTCGTGTAATAGCCGGCCGTCGCGATGATATTGCCTTCGGCATCGAGACACATGCCGTCGATGCCGCGATGCACGCCGCGCGCATCTTCACCCCATGTAAACAGCGCGTCGTAGGTGCCGAGGCTGCCGTCTTCCTTGATCGGATACGCGCGCAGTTGGCGCGGTATGCCAATCGCGGAACCGCTCTCAGCAACATACAACGTTCTGTGGTCCTGAGATACGAGAATTCCGTTCGGCTGCGTAGTGTCAAACGTAACGCGCGTTACCGTGTAAGTGCCATCTTTCTGCGGATCACAGCGCAGGACTGATCGGTTGTCGAGCTCGCTCACCTCGGTCTTGTCCCAGTTGCCGTCGTTGATGGGATTCGTGAACCAGATCCGTCCTTTGCGATCGATCGCGAGGTCGTTCGGCGTATTGAGCTTCTTGCCGTCGACACGGTCGGCGACAACGACATTTTTGCCATCGGGATCGAAGCGCACGATTGCGCGGCCGCCGGAGCAGCAGCCGAACAGCCGTCCGTCCGCATCGAACGCAAGGCCGTTGGTGCGGTTGGTTCCCGTACGCCATACGTCGATCGCGCCTGTTTTGGGGTCGTAGCGCATGATGCGGCTTTTGCGGATCTGCGTGAAGTAGATGAACTCACCATCCCACACCGGACCTTCCGTGATCAGTTGCTCATCCGCCGGTTTCGTCAGCAATTCAAATTTCCAGGACATGCGATTCCTTTCTCGATGCGTATTTACGTTCAATCAGTAAGGTTCTTTGACGAAGATGAACGTCGTGCCCTGCACGATAGGCGCGCTCGCCCCGACAAAGGAAACGTTCACATCTTTCACCTGACGCTCGCCGGCGCGTCCGGACGCTTGCAGCACGCCTTCGATGATATGCCAGAGCCCATGGATGCGCCCCGTGCTGAGACTGCCGCCGAAAGTGTTGAGGGGTAGTTCGCCGTCGAGCTCCATGCGTCCGTCCTGGATGAAATCGAGTCCTTCGCCTTCCTTGCAAAATCCGTACGATTCCAGCCCGTAGAGCACGGAAGCCGAGAAGCCGTCGTAGATCTGTGCGACATCGACGTCCTTCGGCGTGAAACCCGAGCGCTCCCAGGTTAACTGCGCCGAGCTGCGGCCGCCGTCCATATAGCTGCTCAGACTGCCGATACGTCCCGCGACTTCGAAGTGCAGGCGCTGGCCGTATCCTGCGAGGTACGCAGGCCGCGGTTTCAGATCGCGTGCACGGTCAGCCGTTGTGAGCACGATGGCGACCGCTCCCTGCACCGGAATATCACAGTCATACAGACAGAATGGATAGGCGACCATGCGCGAGCTGAGATACTCCTCGCGTGTGAGTGGCACCTTGAAGTATGAGTGCGGATTCTTCAGGCCATGCTTGCGTTGCGTTACGGCGAGCGTCGCCATTTTCTCGCGATTTTGATTGTTTTTCTCGAGCCACCGCGTGTAGGCAACAGCCATGTGCTGTCCAGGTCCACCGAACCCATACGGCGCGGTGAACTGCAGCGGGCCCTGCGCAAAGGTCCCCGGGAGATTTTGGTACGTGCCACGCGGATTGTGCATGGCGCGCCACACTACTGCGTATTTGCAAACGCCGGCGAGCAGCGCGTTCGTCGCTTGCTGGACCGCGCCGCCGATGTTCACCGAGCCGGTCTGTATGTGCCACGTCAGATTCGGCAGTTTAAGCATCGCCATCATGCAGTTGACCGAGACGATGCTGATTCCGTCTACTTCACTGTGACCGGTAGCGGGCAACTCCGGATACGTCGCCAGGCCGTCGATATCGGCCATCACCAAGCCGGAATCTTCGACCGCGCCCTTGACCGCTTCCAGCGCATGCGCCGCCAGCGGAATTTCCGCCGTACGCGTCGCGCGCGAGAAGCCGACGCCGCTCACGGCGATCTTGCAACGGTTGTCCCACATTTGGTTCGTTCCTGTCTACTGTGCCAGCCGGAACTGGGGCAGCGTGAAGTCCTCGTTCAACGGCTGAAATGTCACTTCGACACGACGGCCGACCTTCGCTTCTGTATAGGGCGCGTCGAGCAGATTTCCGGCGAGCAACGCCCCAGGCGCGGCGTCGATCTCAACGATAATGCTCGCGTACGGCACCGCTGAAGCAAATCGCTTGTCGCCGGTGTGATACATGATGGTATACGCGTAGATGGAGCCTTTGCCCTCGACGGGCTCGAACTTCAGATCGATTGCCATGCAGTTCACGCACGTCGGGTACGGAGGATGCTGAAAGTGCCCGCAACTCTGGCAGCGCTGTAGAGCCAGTACGCGCTGCTTCGCCGCGTCCCAGAACGGCTTGGTCCACTCGTTCGGAACCGGAATCGGCCGTGTCACTTTGCTCCAGTCGCTCATGACTTGATTTCCCGCATTGCCGCTCCTTTGCAAACACTCACGTCATTCTCCCGTAAAGGGTGCGTGCAGCCTCAACTGAGATTTTTCCTTCAACCAGATCGCGCGCTACCGCAGCAGGTTCGCGTTCGCGCGGGTCGCCGTAACCGCCCCCGCCCGGCGACATCACGCGCAGCACGTCGCCGTTCGCGAACGGAGTTCCCGACGTCGTCATCGGCAGCCGCGTTTCACTGGCGGTGCCAGGGTTACGAATGAACGTACCGAGGCCGCCGGGTTTGCCGCCTGCCATGCCGGGAGCCGGAAATTTCTGGCGCGAGCTGCGCAGAGAAACGCCCGCATCGTCCGCGAGCAGACGCATGTCGCGCAGTATTCCCATACCACCGCGGAACTTACCCGGTCCGCCTGAATCAGTAACAAGCTCATAGCGCTCGATGCGCAATGGAAACTCCATCTCCATCGCCTCGACCGGCAGGTTCGATGTGTTAGTCATGTTGATCATCACCACGTCCATGCCATCCGCGCTGCAGCGCGCGCCCTGCCCGCCTGCGAGATTCTCATAGTTGATGAAATAGCGTCCCGTCTGCGGGTCTGCCCCGGCGCTGATGCAGCCCTGTCCCGGCCCGCCCGCTGCGACGCTGCGTGTCGGTGCCGCCTGGCCTAACGCATTGATCATCGCTTCAGCGAGAATCATCGATGTCATGTTGCGCGAGCTCACGGCTGATGGCGGCGTTGGATTAACAACGAGTCCCTCAGGCGCGATGACCGACACCGTACGATACAAGCCTTCATTCGTCGGCACGAACGGATCGACCACCGATTTGAGACAGTAGTAAGCCGTGGCATAGCAATGGGTAAGCGGAACATTTTTTCCACTGGCGATCTGCGGCGAGCACTCCGACAGATCGAGCGTGAGATGACCATCTTTGATGGTGACCGTAACTGCGAGCTTCACGCGTGCACCCGAAACGCCATCTTCATCAAGCCAGTCGACTGCGCTGTATGTGCCTTCCTTTAATACACTGCGGATACCGATGCGCAGGCGGCGCTCGGTCGCATCGAGCATCTCATCGATGCACTTGAGCATCGTCTCATAGCCGTACTTCGCGAAGAGATCCTGCACACGCGCGTTGCCTCGTGTGCATGAGGCCATCTGCGCCATGAGATCGCCCTCGCCGTAATGCGGCATTCGCGAATTCAGGTGAAACATCTCAAGGACATCCGCCCGCCGCTTGCCGGCGGCGTAGATCTGCACCGGCGGCACGCGTATGCCTTCCTGAAAAATGCTGACGCTGTCACCCGCCTCACTGCCGGGGACGCGCCCGCCGACATCCGAATGATGGGCGACCGCAGCGGCCCACGCGACCATCCGGCCGTCGTGAAAGATGGGTGTAGCCACGGTGCAATCGTTCAAATGGGTGACACCTACGATATAGGGATCATTCGCAAGAAAGGCATCGCCGGCTTTCAGCGCCTCGAGTGGAAACCGCTTGAGTATTGCGCTCACCAACCGCAGCGTCGAACCGAGATGCGCCGGCGCGTTAGTCATCAGCGAGAGCGCGCGGCCGCTCGCATCGCAGATCGCGGTCGAACAGTCCGCGCGCTCTTTGATGTTCGGCGAGAACGCAGTACGAACGAGGCTCGCAGCCATTTCGTGCGTCGCCGCCTCGAAGGCGCTAGCGATGATTTCGAGTTGCGCGTGTGCCATGCTATCTATTCTCCATACGGCCATCCAAGCTCATAGAAAAACAATCAAGTCCTGTTGCCTGGCATGCGCTATCAGCACCATCGTAGGACATGCCGCGGCCGTAACCGCGCACAGCGCAAGCGGGAACGCTGGATACAAAAGTTCCTTGCTCTGCGTGCGCGGGAAGGCCGGGATGAGGGGCGCATGATCGAGTTACCTGACTCAGCTTTCTTACACGCTCATGAGTAAGTTCGACGCATCATCGATGCGCACATTGAAATCCGGCGGAATGACGGTGGTGCAATCCATCTGCTCGATGATGGCAGGGCCCTTGAAGCGATCACCCGGCGACAGATTGCCGCGATCGTAAACCGGGCAGTCGACAAAGCGGCTGGCATTTTCAAAATAAACTTTACGTGAAGCCACCGGCGACAGACCGCCTTTTCGCGCACTCGGCTGGGCGCCCGTGAAATCGGCACGTTCGACGGCCATCCGGGCACGCAATCGAAAGGTCACGAGCTCGATCGGTTTTTCCGGCGAGTCGTAGCCGAACATCTCACGATGCGCGCGATGAAAGTTCGCTTTCATCGCTGCGAGCGATTCAACGTCGAATGTGCCAGGTGGCACTTCTACAGTCAGCTCGTGGTTCTGCCCGGTATAGCGCGCATCGACAGTCCGCAACAAACTCAGTTGCGCACCTTTGTTCTGCTTACCTGCGAATGCCGCATGACCTTTGTCTTCGAGCTCGCGATAGACTGCAGCGACGGCGGCTATGCAGTCCGCCGCTGATTCGCTCGTCATCCGCGTGCGACTGAAATCCGCCTGCAAATCGTTGACGAGAACGCCCATTGCGCACAACACACCGGGCGCGGGCGGCACTATTACGCCGGCGACTCCAAGATTCCGCGCAACGGCGGCGGCGTGAACCGGTCCGGCGCCACCGAACGCCACGAGCATGAAATCGCCGGGATCAAGCCCGCGTTCAACAGAAACGAAACGCACCGCATGCGCCATGTTGGTATCCGCAACAGCGATGATCGAAGCGGCTGCATCGACGACATCGATTCCACGCGGCTTTGCTACATCGCGTTCGATGGCTGCATAGGAGCGCGCAGCGTCGATCTTAAGCGCGCCGCCAAGCAGGAATTGCGGGTTCAATCGTCCGAGCACCACATTCGCATCGGTAACAGTCGCGCGTTCGCCACCGTGGCCATAGCACGCAGGGCCGGGCCGCGCGCCAGCGCTGTGCGGTCCGACCTGCAGCAAGCCACCCGCATCAATGCCGGCAATGCTGCTGCCGCCGGCGCCGACCGTATGAACATCGAGCGCCGCGGCCTTCAGGGGACAACCGTTGATCATGCGGCTGTGGCTCAATTGCGGTTTGCCGTTTTGCACAAGACACACGTCCGTGCTGGTACCGCCCATGTCGAACGTAATAATGTTGACATGGCCGCCTTGCGCGGCAACGTAGACCGCACCGCTAACGCCACCGCTGGGCCCCGAGAACAATGTATCGATGGGACGCTCGCCTGCCTGGTCAGGCGTCATGATGCCGCCGCCCGAGTTCATGATAAACGGCGGCTCCGGAACTTTGAGATCAGCGACCTCTGTCTCGAAGGCGCGAAAGTAATCGCGGGTCGTCGGCATTAGATACGCGTTGACGACGGTCGAGCTCAGGCGTTCGTATTCGCGAAATTCCGGCAGCACGTCGGTGGAGATAGAAACATGACCTGCGGGCCATCGCTCGCGCAACGCGCGGGCGATTGCACGCTCGTGTTCCGGATTCGCATACGAATTCAACAAACAAACTGCAATCGCCTTCACGCCTTCCGCTAGCAGGTGATCGATTGCAGCGTTCAGGCTGTCGCTATCGAGCGGTGTGAGTATGGAACCATCTGCGGCGATACGCTCGGTCACCTCCTGTCGCAGTTGTCGCGGCACGAGCGGTTCAGGCTTCGAAACGAACGGGTCGAATGTGTGCGGCCGCGTCTGGCGGGCGATCTCCAGCAAATCGCGGAATCCGGCTGTAGTAATCAGACCGGTCAAGGCGCCCTTGCGCTCGAGTAGTGCATTGGTCATCACCGTCGTACCGAGTCCGACAAACGCGACGTCATCGCCATCACCGCCGATCTTCGCGAGAATCTCGCGGATGCCGGCGAGCGGCGCGCGATGCGGCTCGCCGGGCGTCGACAACAATTTGTGGCGCGCTACTGCACCGCTCGAGGCGTCGAGTAGAAAGAGATCGGTGAATGTGCCGCCGACGTCGATGCCGATACGATAGCGTGAAGCCAACCTGCCTCCTCGAGGAAAACCTGACTGGAGTTTGTCGCGCGTACTACTCGATGCGGATGTTCGCGTCCTTGATGATCTTCGTGTACAGCGCCGTTTCCTGTTTCACCCAGTCCAGAAACTGCTGCGGCGTACTTGACGTCGCATCGGCGCCCTGCGTTGCGAGTATGTCTTTTACGTCCTGTTGGCCCATCACGCGTGTCACGTCGGCGACGAGCTTATTGACGATCGGCTGCGGCATGCCCGCCGGTCCTACCACACCCCACCACGAGATCGACTCGTACTGCAGTCCGGATTCGAGCACAGTAGGTACATTCGGCAGCGCCGCGTAGCGTTTCTTCCCGGTCGTTGCCAGTGCGCGAATCTTGTTCGCCTGTACTTTCGGTAGTGCAGAAGGCATGCTATCGACCATGAACGACACTTGTCCGCCGACGAGATCGATCTGCGCCTGCGAGCTGCCTTTATAAGGGATATGCAGCACATCGATGCCAGCGACGTTTTTGAAATACTCTCCTGCGAGATGAGTCGTCGCACCAATGCCTGCAGATGCGAACGTGAGCTGGCCGGGACGCCGCTTCGCGAGCGCAATCAGTTCCTTTACGGTAGTTGCGGGGACCGAAGGATGACAAACCAGAATGTTGGGACCGATCGCAATCAATGACACAAACGTAAAATCTTTGATCGTATCGAACGGTAGTTTCGAATAGAGCGCGGGCACAATGGCATGCGTGCTGGGTGCGACGCCGAGCGTGTAACCGTCCGGCGCTGCCTTCGCGATCGCATCGGTGCCGATGTTGCCGCCCGCGCCAGGACGGTTTTCAACGATCACCTGCTGATTCCATACTTCGCCGAGCTTCTTCGCGAGTACACGTCCTGCGAGGTCCGTGCCGCCGCCCGGGGTGTACGCCACGATGATGCGCACGGGCCGTGAGGGATATTCCTGCGCGAAGACCAGATTCGGAACGGCGACTAGAAACAGTAATGCGGCGATGGACCTCATGCATACCTCCATAAGTGCAGCAAGCGGTCGACGGGCGCCACGTTGTCGGGACTGCTTGCTCCTGGCTCTGGTATGTCACTGCGGCCCGCAAGGCCGTGTGGATGAGACGCATCCATTCTTGTTTGCTGATTATAGCGGCGCAAGAACTGTCGCGCGCGAGCCGGTTTTCTTTTACTTGCTGCGCGATTCGCGCTCGCCGCCTCTCGGAACATTCAAATCCACGGCGCGCGCACGCAGCGCGGTATCTGCGCGCAGCTTCGCTTTCAGCACCTTGTGAGTTGGCGTGTGGGGTAGCGCATCTACCACTGCGACGTAGCGCGGCACTTTCATGGCAGCAAGATGACGCCGTGACCATTCGGCGATCTCGTCGGCGGTCACTGACTGACCGGGTTGGGGGACCACTGCGACCAGAATTTCGTCTTCGCCCAGTTCGGACGGCACTGCGATCGCTGCAGCCTCCGCCACCGCCGGATGCCCGCCGATCACGCGATCGAGCTCGGCGCCCGAAATGTTCTCACCGCGCCGACGGATGATGTCTTTCTTGCGCGATACGAAAAAGAAATAGCCATCCGCGTCGCGCCGCACGAGATCGCCGGTCAGAAACCAGCCGTCGCGAAAAGCGCCGCGTGTCTGCTCTTCGTCGCGGAAATATCCTTGCATGATGATCGGCGTCTTAACCACCAGCTCACCCGTGACATCTACATCGACATCGTTGCCTTCATCGTCGACAACGCGGCATTGCGCCCACGGCCGGTCAGTATCGGGATGCCGTCCTGCGGGGCCCATGCTGCCAAGCTTCTGCGGACCGTCCAGCGGACTGCACGTGACGCCAGGAATCTCCGTCATGCCATAGCCGCCGATGAGGTAAGGAATATGGAATTCATTCCTAAACGTGTCTATCATGCCGTGCCGCGCGCCATAGAGTTTGGTGATCTTATGATCAGCCCGGAATTCGCTGCGCGGGCGCTTCATGAGTATGGTCCCGATGGCTTCGATAATATTGACCGCGGTGGCGCCCGTATCGGCGGCGATCTGCCAGAACGTGGATGCCGAGAAGCGTGGCACGATGATCATGCATGCGCCGCCTGCCAGCGTGCCGGCGACTGAGTAGAACAGCGCATTGATGTGGAAAAGCGGCAGCACGATCATGATGCGCTCATTGGGTTGCACGTAAATGCGCTGAACGAAAGCTTCGCCACCCAAAACGAAGCTGCGCTGGCTGTGCATCGCGCCCTTCGGGAAACCGGTGGTGCCGGAGGTGTAGACGATGAGGCACGTGTCATCCGCGCTGGCATTCGGCGGCAGCGCAGCATCGGGTACTGCAGCAGTCAACTCGGCGAGCGGCGGAACGCCGTCAACACTGTGATCCATGAGCGCAAGCCACGGCGCAGGTTCGATACCGGCACTTGCTTCGCGTACGACGGACAGCGTTTCGCTGCTGCACACAACCGCAGCGACGCCGGCATGCGTGAGCACATAGCGCGCTTCAGTCACGCCGAATTCAGGATTGACGGGCACCATGATCGCGCCGATTCGTGCCAGCGCGAACAACATGATCACATGTCCCGGATTGTTGCGAGCCATGACAGCGACGCGGTCGCCCTTCCCCACCCGGCGTGCAACAAGCGCCTGGGCGGCACGCAATGTCGCGTCATGAAACTCCTGCCACGACCACGTACGCCCTTCGTAAATTATGAAAGCGCGCCCTGGGTCCTTCTGCATGCGGCTGACGAATGCCCCATGCAATGAATAGTCATGTGGAGGATAAGAACGTATAACGTCGAGCGGTTTTTTCATCGATAGGATGGGGAAAGTTGCAAGATCACGGTGCAGGCCGCAGGGCACTCAAATTCAGACAGCAAAAGCTAACAGAAACTACGTTGTGCTTCTGTATGTTCTGAGCCCCCTATGGCAAACAGCTTTCGACACGAGCGCGAATGATGTCGATTATAGCGCCGCACCCATGACAGCATCTCGCCTATAATCTGATCGCATATGCAGTGTTTCGCGCCGCATCAGCGATGGCGGTTGAGCGTGGTCACTCATACTGCACGCACTGTTCTCCGAGGTTACGCCATGAATCTCTTCGGGCCGCCGGAAGTCATCGAGACTGAAGTATTTGCCGCCGTGCCGCAGGCGCTGCGCAAGACGCATACGCCAGCCGAGCGCATCACTGCGGGCGGCGGCGCTGTCGCGGCCGGATCGTTCCTCGAAGGACCTTCTTTCGATCGCGCGGGTAACCTGTATGTCGTCGATATTCCGTACGGGCGCATCTTTCGGATATCGCCGCACGGAAAGTTCGAGATCGTCGCCGAGTACGAGGGCGAGCCGAACGGCCTGCGCATACACAAGGACGGTCGTATCTTTGTCGCCGATCACAAGATCGGGATAGTCACGCTCGATCCGTCGAACGGAAAAATAACACCGGTCGTCACGCGCTATCATCGCGAGCACTTCAAGGGCGTCAACGATCTCACATTCGCGTCCAATGGCGACCTGTACTTTACCGATCAGGGACAGAGCGATCTTTCGGATCCGACGGGTCGTGTTTATCGTTACACCGCCGGCGGCGTGCTGCAAAAACTCGCCGACTGTGTGCCCAGCCCGAACGGGCTCGTCCTCAATGCGAAGGAAGATACGCTGTTCGTGGCCGCCACTCGCGCCAATGCGGTGTGGCGATTCCCGCTTGCGCCCGACGGGACCGTTGCGCGCATGGGATTGCAGATTCAACTCTCCGGCGGACGCGGTCCTGACGGCATTACGATCGACGAGCACGACGGACTCGTTGTCGCGCATCCGGATATGGGAGCCGTGTGGATCTTCAATCATCGCGGCGAGCCGCTGTACCGCGTGCAGTCGTGCAGCAGCGATCTCGTAACCAACGTGGCTTTCGGCGGACCGGATCGCAAGACTGTCTATATCACCGACTCTGGCAGCGGCTGCGTGCTCATGGCGCGCGTGCCGGTCGCGGGCCGCCTGCTTTATTCGCATATGTAGAGCACACGTCCACCGCATAAGACGCCCGGGCCGCAAGGGAAATAGAAACGAGAAGCGATTTGTTTGTTTACGCAAGCAGTGACCGAATTTATTCCGCTGAACATATCCAGATGTTTACTTCGCGTCCTGCGCGTGCTTTCCGGTTGAAGAGTTTGTTGAAGTGACTGCCAATAACATCGACGACCCTCAAAAAAGAATAGGTCTCGAAGCGTTCCTGCGTGCAGCCGCCGGCGCCAATGCCGTGCACATCAGAAAGCTGTACCGGCTGAGCGGCGGAGCAGTGCAGGAAAACTGGGCGATCGATGCGGATATGACCGGCGGCACGCATCCCGGTCCACATCAATGGGTATTGCGTACGGATGCCGCCGCGCGCGTCGAAGCGAGCCTGAAGCGTGCGGAAGAGTTTGAAATCCTCCGCGTTGCGCACCTGCACGGTCTGCATGCACCTCAACCGCTATGGCTCTGCCGCGATACGGCAATCACGGGGCGCGAGTTTTTTATCATGCAGCGCCTGCCCGGCATCGCAAGCGGGCATCGCGTGACGCGCGAACCGGAACTCGTACCCGACGGCGCCTTGCTCGCGCGGGAACTCGCGACAAATCTGGCGCGATTGCACGAGATCAAGCCGCCGCAGCCGCGGCTTACTTTCCTGGATACGATGCTCGCCCGCGACAACGTAGCGCAGTACCGCCGTTATCTGGATCAGCTGTCATCAGCGCATCCTGCGCTCGAGTGGGGCCTGCGCTGGTGCGAAATTAACGCGCCTGTCGATGAAGAAACGACGTTCATTCATCGCGACTATCGCACCGGCAATTACCTGGTGCACGAAGGCCGCCTTGCGGGCGTGCTCGACTGGGAGTTCGCTGCATTCGGCAATCCGCTCGAAGACGTTGGCTGGATCTTCGCAAAATGCTGGCGCTTTGCCGGTAAGGCAAAGCCTGCGGGCGGTATCGCAGACGCCGAAGACTTTTTGCTTCCGTACCAGGAGGCCGCCGGACGCGAAGTGCCGCCGTCAGCACTCGTTTACTGGCAGGTCATGGCGCATATCCGTTGGGCGATAATCGCGCTGCAGCAGGCGCGTCGACACCTCTCGGGTAGCGAGCCATCACTCGAGCTCGCGCTAACCGGCAGCATTGTTGCAGAGCTTGAACACGAAATCGTATCGTTAACCCGTTGACGCACGTATGAGCGCAAATAGTTCCGCAGATGGACACACAGTCCGTGGTGCTCACAAGGCACCGAATGGCACTTATGAATGACACGGCCGACGCGCGGGACCTTCTCGACATCGCGCGCAGCACGTTGCTGAACCAGGTGTTGCCACACGTGCCTGGCGAACTTCGCTACGAAGCGCTGATGATTGCGAACGCCATGGCAATCGCCGCGCGTGAACATGCAGCTGGCGACCGTCCCGCTCGAGACGAGCTCACGCGCCTGCGCGATCTCTTTGGTGAAAACGATCAGCCACCTCATCGGGCGCTCGACGCGGCTATCGCGCACTATAATCGACGCCTGGCGGCAGACATACGCGCCGGTCGCTTCGATGACAAAAAGCGCGACGCGCTGCTCTATCACCTTCAGAGGACTTCCACCGACAAAGTCGCTATCGCCAATCCGAAAGCGCTCGAAGACACGAAACGTGGATGATGAGCATGACTGACTAACCGTCGCGTGCAGCCGCAGATCTCATTCGAGCCGCTGACGCCGACCGCATTCCTGCGCCGCTCGGCCACGGTGTTCGGCGAGCGCATCGCCGTCATTGACAACGACGTCCGCTATACATACCGCGAGCTTTATGATCGGACTCGCCGCCTCGCGGGCGCACTTCATGCGCTTGGCATCCGGGACGGGGCGCGTGCCGCAGTGCTCGCTCCCAACACGCATGTTCTGCTGGAAGCGCATTACGGCGTGCCGCTCGCCGGCGCCGTGCTTGTAGCGCTCAATCAGCGGCTAACCGCCGGCGATCTCGCCTACGCCGTCGAACACAGCGAAGCCGGAATCCTCATATACGACTACGAATTCGAAGCGGTTGCGCGCGCCATCGAAAAGAACCTGCATGGATTGAAGTTGATACGTGCCGGCGGCCAAGACGAGTACGAAGACTGGATTGCGGGCGCCCAGCCGCTCGAGATTCCAGTTGCTGATGAGCGTGCAATGATCTCGATTAATTATACGAGCGGCACCACGGGTAAGCCCAAAGGGGTCATGTATCACCATCGCGGCGCGTATCTGCAGGCGCTCGCGATGGTGGCCCACATGCGGCTTGACTGCGACAGCGTGTACCTATGGACGCTGCCCATGTTCCACTGCAATGGCTGGTGCTTCACATGGGCCGTCACCGCCGCCGGTGCGACGCATTTGTGTTTGCGCAAACTGGATGCGGAACTGGTCTGGCAACACTTGCGTACATCGGGCGTCACGCACTTCTGCGCGGCGCCGACTGTTCTCATCATGATTGCATGGGCGCAAGCCGCGAAAAATGGCGCGCCGCCGCGACGTATCGCCGCCGCGACCGGCGGCGCGCCGCCCACGCCCGCGATACTGATGCGCATGGCGGAACTCGGCATCGACGTCACGCACTTGTATGGCCTCACTGAAACCTTCGGTCCGGCGGTAATCTGCGAATGGCGGCGTGACTGGAACGAACTTCCGATGACCCGGCAGGCGCAGATCAAAGCGCGACAGGGCGTGGGGAACGTCATCGCGCATGACTTGCGAGTGGTCGATGTGAATGGCGCCGACGTTCCGGCGGATGGCAATACGCTCGGTGAGATCGCGCTGCGCGGGAATAATGTCATGCTGGGCTACTATCGCGACGAAGCCGGCACATTGAAAGCAGCGCCGGACGGTTGGTTTCGCACTGGAGATCTCGGTGTGATGCATACGGATTATTACGTCGAGATCAAGGACCGCTCGAAGGACATCATCCTTTCGGGCGGCGAGAATGTGCCCTCGCTCGAAGTCGAGCGTGCGCTCGCCGGCCACTCGTCTGTGATGGAAGTAGCCGTCGTTGCCGGACCGGACGAAAAATGGGGCGAGGTGCCGGTCGCTTTCGTCACCCTCAAGCCGGATGCAGCCGCAACGGAGCGCGATCTCATCGCTTACGCCCGTGACACGCTTGCACACTTCAAAGCGCCCAAAAAAATCGTCTTCTGCGAACTGCCGAAGAATGCAACCGGGAAAATCCAGAAATTCGTATTGCGCGAGCGGGCGAAAGAACTTCTTAAAACCGTGTAGCCAAGGGACTCACAGAAGACACATAAGAAAACGAGACCCGCAGTTAGTTGTCGATCGCTTGGTAAATAGCCGTTCGTGATATGCCAACGGCGATTTTGATAATTGCCGCTCATTTGTTTGCTGTATCTGTCTTACCGACGTCTTGGAGTATTGATGGATTTCACGCTGCCGCCTCACGTTGAAGATTACCGCATGCGGTACCGCGCATTCGTCGCGGAGCATTTACTGCCGCTCGAAAGCGACTCGCAGTCTTTCGACGAACATGAAAACATCCGGCTCGATCTGCTCGACGCGCTGCGCGCCAAAGCAAAGGCTGCGGGCCTGTGGGCGCCGCAGCTACCGGAGGATATCGGCGGCCGCGGTCTTAGCATGACGGCGATCGCAGCATGCTACGAGGAGATGAATTATTCGATCTTCGGGCCGGTAGTGTTCAACTGCGCAGCGCCCGACGACGGCAATATGCGATCGCTCAATCAGGTGGCGACGCCGGTGCAGAAGAAACGCTGGCTGCAGCCTATTGTGGATGGCAAGGTACGATCGTCTATTGTCATGACGGAACCTGCGCCCGGCTCCGGGTCGGATCCGACGATGATGCTGACGACCGCGAGCAGGCACGGCGATAAATGGATAATCCGCGGCCGCAAATGGTTCATCACCGGCGCAGGTATTGCCCAGCATTTCATCCTGCTTGCCAAGACGTCCGACGATGCTCGCAAAGGACTCACCGCGTTCTTGTTCGACCGCGATCAGCCGGGTTGGCGCATTGTGCGGCGCATTCCAATCATGGGCCCGGAAGAGCACGGCGGACATTGCGAGCTCGAGTTCGACGGACTGGAGATTGCCGACGAGAACCGCCTGATGAATATCGGTGATGGATTGAAGTACACGCAGATACGCCTCGGCCCCGCGCGTCTTACACACTGCATGCGCTGGCTCGGCCTGGCGCGGCGCTCGATGGCAATTGCAGCCGACTATGTCGAGCAACGATATGCGCACGGCGTGAAGCTCGCGGATCGCGAATCGGTGCAATGGCAGTTGGGCGATGCGGCTATGCAAGTCGAAATCGGACGCATGCTCGTCATGCGCGCCGCGGACAAGCTGGACCGCGGGGATTTCGCGCGCAAGGAAGTGTCGATGGCGAAGGTCGTTGTCGCAGACGTCCTGCATCAAACCGTAGATGCCGCGATCCAGCTGAACGGCGCGCGCGGTTATTCGAAGGACACGGTACTCGAATGGATCTACCGCTATGCGCGGCAGTCGCGCCTCGTCGACGGTGCATCCGAAGTCCACAAGATGGTGCTCGCCAAATCGTTTATGAAGGAGCGCGGCGAGTTCTGGTCGTGGCGGTGATGCCTTGCGCCGGCCTCGGCATCAGAGGATCGCCTTGAGTTCTTCGTAAGACGCCGGCTTCACCAGGTGGTGTGCGAACCCGGCCAAACGCGCGCGCTGACGATCCTGCGTCTGCGAAAGTCCGGTCAAGGCGATTAAAACCAGCTTCTCGCCGAGCATGTTTTTGAGATACCGCGCGAGATCGTAGCCGCTCATGCCGCCCGGCATGTTGATGTCCAGAATTGCGACTTCAGGCCGGAACGTCTCACTGATTTCAATCGCAGACCGCGAGTTGTTCGCGACGCGTGTGTCATGGCCATCCAGCCCGAGCAGGATGGCAAGCGTCTCGGCGGCATCCTGATTATCGTCGGTGACGAGCACGCGGCGTGTGACCATAATCGACCGGCTTGCGTTTTGAGTTACAGCGCAATTGTCATGATTTAGCCGGCCGGGCATCGGCGGCGACTTCCGGCTCGACCTGCTTGCCGCTGAGAAACTCGCCGATGGCCGCCATCGATTCAATGTGATCGCAGCAGACCTTGAACGTCATGAGTATGGGTACGGCCATGAGTGCGCCGACGACTCCCCATAGCCATCCCCATACCAGCATGGAGAGGAAGATGACTACGGGATTCAGCGTCAGGCTGCGGCCGGTTAGTATCGGCGTAAGAATCTGTCCCTCGATCACCGTGAACGAGAAGAAGACGATAGGCACCAGGACAATGTCGCCGATGGCATCAAACGTGAAGAAAGCGACTGCCGTAAGAATAGTCAGGCTCGTCCACGCGCCAACGTAAGGCAGATAGTTCAGAATCGCGACCATCACGCCCCACAGCACGGCATTAGGCATCCCCAGCACATACATCGCAAACGCCGTTGCCGCGCCCAAACCGCAGTTGATGCATGTGATCGTAAACAGGTAGCGCGCCATATCGGACTGGATGGTGCGAGCGATCTCGACCGCTTGCTTCTTGTCATCGAAGCGCGGCAACACACGCACCAGCTTGCGCAGAAACATGTCACCCGATGCGAGCAGGAAATAGAGCAATATGATCGTTGAAGCCGCTGCAACCAGCAGGCTTTGCGTACCGGTCAATATCCGGCTTAAGAGTGTCGGCTTCGGTGTGACGACCTGTGCCTTTACCGCCGGCTTACCGTCGACGTTTGTAATTTCCTCAACTTTGTCCGCAGCCTTGGTGACCGCCTGTACCGATTTTTTAACGCCGCGCAGCTTTGTATCAACCTGTTGCATCGTGCTCGGCACTTTTTCCAGCCACGCACTCGCGGGATCAATCAGCGAGTAGATACCGAACGCAATCAGGCCGACGAGCGTAGCAACGACGACGGCTGCGCCGAGCGGCTCCGGTATGCGCAAGCGTTTCAACAGACCGACGGCCGGTGACAGAATGAGCGTAAACAGCAGCGCCAGGACGACAGGCAGAACGACCACTCGCGCAAAATACAGCGTGTAAAGGACTGCCAGAACGAGCAGACCCTTGAGGAAGCTGTGTGAGCGGTTCCTTTTAACGATAACAGTCGGCTTTGGGCGCTCGCTTTCGCGGATTGGAGTCGGCTCGGGCGCGGCTTGCGTATCCATCTCTAGGACAGAGCCGCGCTCATGCGCTCAAGGACGCGATTGTGGTCGGCTGCGTCATACGAAGACATTTATGAACTCGTTCACAGGCATCGCCGCAACGCGCTTGCGGTCGAGGCATAAGTCGACGATCTGACGACGTTGCTTCTCCGCAAACACGCGCGCCACGTTCTTCTCGAACTTTTCGATCAGCAGTGGAATACCTTCTTTGCGTCGTTTCACATGCCCGAGCGGATAATCCACTTGCGAGACCGGCGTTTTCGTTCCATTCTTGAAATGCACCTGGATCGAATTAGCGTTAGTGCGTTTCGCCGGATCGTGATATTCGCGCTCGAACACCGGCGACTCCGCGAGATGCATCTTCGCGCGCAGCGCATCGATGCGCGGGTCTGACGCGACATGATCTTCGTAATCTTCGGTCGTGAGTTTCCCGAAGATGAGACCCACTGCCATCATGTATTGCATGCAATGGTCGCGGTCCGCCGGATTGGCGAGCGGCCCGGTCTTGTCGAGAATCACCATTGTCGAGTTGTGGCATTTCACGTCGATGCTCTCGATATCTTCGAGCTGGTCTTTTACGAGTGGATGCAGCTTGATTGCGGCCTCAACGCCCGTCTGGCCATGAAATGCGGTTGGATAGGCGATCTTGAACTGCACGTTTTCAATCACGTAACTTCCAAACTGCCGCTGGAATTTGAACGGCTGGCCTTTGAACAGCACTTCGTAGAATCCCCACGTTTTTGCCGTCAGGGCAGAGGGATATCCCATCTCCCCTTTCACTGCCATCAAAGCAAGACGTACGGCGCGGCCCGCCGCATCGCCGGCGGCCCATGACTTGCGCGAACCCGTGTTCGGCTTGCGGCGAAAGGTCGCGAGAGGATGTCCGTCGACCCACGCATTGGACAGCGCGTTCATGATTTCCTCGCGCGTGCCGCCAAGCATTTTCGTAACGACGGCCGTGACTGCGATTTTGACGAGGATGGTATGGTCGAGACCTGCACGCGTAAAACCGTTCTCGAGCGCGAGGCAGCCCATGATTTCATAGCTCTTCACGGCTGCTTTCAGCACATCAGACATGACGAGCGGCGGTTTGCCGTTGGCCACACGAGTGCGACTCATCCAGTCGGCAACGGCCAGGATGCCGCTAAACGTGTCGGAAGGATGGATTACTGTCTCGCCGTAGAAAGCGTCGTTGTAATCGACCCAGCGAACGAGCGCCCCGATGTTGAACGCTGCTCGCACCGGATCGAGCACGAATGAAGTGCCCGGCACCCTTGCGCCGTGCGGCACGATAGTGCCGGGAACAAGCGGCCCGAGCAGCTTCGTGCAGGCCGGGTATCCAAGCGCTTCGAAACCACATCCGAGGCTGTCGATCAAGCAGTAGTGCGCTGTCTCCAGCGCGAGTTCGCTCTTCACCTGATACCGGTCGGCGTACGCAGCCATCTGGGCAATGACTTTGTCGTAGGCGGGACGGACGTTGGTCGGTTTCGCGCTCATTGTATTTTTCGAAGTGGCTGGCGGTTGAACGACTTCACCGGCGACTCACGGCAATGTCATGTGTCGCACATATTGCGCGTCATTCAAACGTTATGGATACCTCAGCGATTCTCGCATATTTTTCTCGCTAGTCTCCGCCGATGATATGAAACGCATCACGTTTCAGTCTGCTCTCGCGCCGGACTCCTTGACTACTTTCGCCCATTTCGAGATTTCGCTTTTGATGTACGCCGCAAACTCGTCGGGGGCTCCACCGCCCGGCGCGGAGCCCTCAGCGGCAAGTCGTGCACCCACCTCCGGGGAACGCAGCGCACGCGCAAATTCGTTATTGAGCTTGACGATGATGACCTGCGGTGTAGCCGCAGGGGCAACAACGCCCTGCCACGAAGTCGACTCATAACCGGGCAGACCGCTTTCTGCGAATGTCGGAATTTGCGGCAGAACTGCGAGCCGGTTGGCGCTGGTAATGCCCAGAACCTTGAGCTTGCCGTTTCTCATGTGCGGCAGAACGAGGGGCGGCTGGCTGAAGGTCAGTTGTATATGACCGCCCAATAAATCGGTGAGCGCTAGAGCAGCGCCCTTATAGGGAACATGCGTGAGCGAGATTCCGGCCATCGACCTGAAAAGCTCGACGGACAGATGCGCGCCACCGCCAGTACCGGACGAGCCGAAATTGAGCTCGCCCGGCCTTGCTTTTGCCAGCGCGATAAACTCGCGCAAGCTATTCGCCTGCAATGCGGCCGGTATTGTTGCGAGATACGGTGTCACGACGACAAGCATGACGGGCGAGAAGTCGCGCACGGGATCATACGGCAGCTGATCGTGCGTGCTCACAGCCGTCGCCATCGTGCTGACCGAACTCATGAGCAGCGTGTATCCATCCGCCGGCGATCTTGCCGTCATCACTGCGGCGATCACACCGCCGCCGCCCGCGCGGTTATCAACGACGACTTGTTGACCGAGGCTCTCGTAGAGCTTCTGGCCCAGAGCCCGGGCGACGATGTCCGTGACGCCGCCTGGAGCAAAACCCACTATCAGGCGAATCGGTTTGCTTGGATACGCAGTTGGCAGTTGAGCCGCAGTGCGTACTAACCCGGCGGACCGCGCGCCGTTCACGCAAGCGGGCCCTTCGACGAACGAAGGGCTAACGAGTCCCGGCGCGGCGCCTTGCGCGAAACCCACTATCAGGCGAATCGGTTTGCCTGGATACGCAGTTGGCAGTTGAGCCGCAGTGCGTACTAACCCGGCGGACCGCGCCCCGTTCCCGCAAGCGGGCCCTTCGACGAACGAAGGGCTAACGAGTCCCGGCGCGCCACCCGGTGCAAAACCCACTACCAGGCGAATCGGTTTGATTGGATAGGCGGTTGGCAACTCCTGGGAGAAAGCGTTGACCGACGCCAACGCGGAAAGCGCCAGCAGGAACACCCGCATCGCTATTCCGGCGCGTCGCCGCCTATGCTCAAGCGCGGCATCTCGAATCGATCGGTGATGCGCGTGTAGCCGCCGCGTCCCGCCAGACGCCCGATCGGATTGACACGTCCGACGTCGACATGAAACCGCTCGTTGACGATGCCGTCATGGTAGTGAAAGTACAGGACCTCGCCGATGACGAGGTGATTCGGCCGCCGGCCCAGCTCGACGATCTGTATCAGCTTGCACTCCATTGCCACCGGCGCTTCCTTGATGCGCGGCGGCCGCACGCGCATCGAGGGCACGGTCGTAAAGCCGGCCTTCTCGAGCTCATTGGTGCCGCGCGGATAATCGACTGCGCACACGTTCATCTTGTCCTTGATCGCGTCGCTCACGATGTGAACGACGAACTCGGGACATTCGCGGATGTTGGCGACGGTATCCTTAGCGCCTTCATCTTTGTTGCCGACCGAAAAACACAACATAGCCGGATCAGAGCCGACGGCGTTAAAGAAGCTGAACGGCGCGGCATTCGGACCTTGCGGGCCCATGCTGGTGACGAGAGCGATCGGCCGCGGCGTAACTGTACCCACTAGCAGCTTGTACTGATTCACGCCGGAGATCTTTGCCGCATCGATTTCCGTCATGCCATTCCTTTACGTGGATGATAACGGTCGATCATGACAAACGGCGCGCACGATGTGAGTAACATCATCCGCGATACAACGGCTCGGGCTGCGAGAAGAACGAATGCAGGATGTGATACACCATCTGGTAGTTGATCTGCTGAAAGCTCGCGTGCGATATGCCCGCCATCACGGTGAATTGCTTGTCCGGATTCGGCAGGCGCTTGAAGAACTCGATGAGATCGTCGAAGCCTGCGATGCCGTCGAACTCACCGCGCATGATCAACGACGGAACGGTGATCTTCGCCGGGTCCACCACAGGCAGCTTCGAGCACATGTCGACATAAGTGCCGGTTGGCACTGAATCGTCGAGCGCCAATATGGAGTCGGCAAATGCCTCGACGACTTTTTCCTCGGCGCAGCCCGCATGATCCCGATTGAAGATGCTGTGCACAAACGCGCGATCGATCGGACGGCGGTTAATCTTCAGGAACTGCGGCAGCTTTTTGCGCCGCTCGTCAAGCGTCGGGCTGCCCTCGCCCGTCCAGACGAACGCATCGAGCGCAAGGCGCGCAACGCGCTCGGGATGACGTTCCGCGAACATCGCCGCCCTGAGTGCGCCCGAAGAGATTCCGTACACCAAGAACTTTTTAACGCCGCGCGTCTGCATGATATAGCTGGTTGCCGCAACCGTATCGTCGGCGCCGTTAGCGATGTCGCAATTGATATTGCGAGTCTTATCCGAACGACCGTAGCCTTCCATATCGAAGCACCAGGTGTCGTAACCGAGAGACGCGAAATAATCCATGGCTGATGAATGCGGACGTCCCGGCACCTGCAGATCGAACGTCGGCTGTGAAGCCATCGACGAGCCGTGAACAAACAACACAGTGCCGCGCTTACCCGGCGCCGTCGCCTGTTTTTCCCATAGGAAAAGCTTTACGTCGCCTTTCTTGGTCCAATGCTCGGTGCCCGTCGCTGCATTCGCTGGTGTGTCCATGACTTTCCTTGATTGATGTGAGGTCGCCCCTGAGATGCTGGTATCCGATAAGGCGGCGCTGAAGATGCGCATTTTATACTCAGCACCGGCGTCTATCGTGGATTTCCAGCACCTGCGCGTTTATAGGTCCCGCTCTTCGGCGTTGGCGTTCAACCGGCGCCTCGTTTGTAGTGTCACTGTTTCTGCTCGAACACGACACAAAACGCCTGCTCGCGTTGCATGGCGCGGCGCCTCCTGGTGTGCACCGCGGCTACGGACCCACTGACGAGTGCGCGTACTGGCGCTACGTTCGCGGCACACGCTACCGCAGCGCGGGCTGCGCCATGCGAATGTTCGGACAGTTCCGGCGAAAAAAATCCCGGCACGCGGCCGGGATTTATTTTTCCTTCACGGTCAGTAAGTGGGCCTCGGCCTTAGATATTTCTCCCGATCCATTGAACGGACATTCAACTGTTTCACCTCGACGCCTTTCAACACGTCGAGCTTTACGTCCGTGCCGGCATCGCCGCTCGCCCACAGCTTACGATAGAAATCCGGGTGTCCTTTTATCTGCTCGCCCCGAATGCCAAGAATAATATCGCCGGTGGTAAGTCCTGCCTGCTCGGCGGGACTGTCAGGTGACACGCGCGTCACAATCAGCTTGCCCTGCATATCCTGCGTGCTGACACCGAGCCATGGTCGCGGCTTGGACGATGTCCTGCCCTGCGCGATCAGGTCGCCCAAAATCGGCTTGAGCAGATCGATGGGGACGAAGAGATTACCGGGCACCTGTCCTCGTCCGCCGAGCGCGTCGCCAACAACCAGCGATCCCACGCCGAGCAACTTGCCTTCCTTGTTGATCAGCGCCGCGCCCTGCCAGTTCACCGTCGCCGGCGCAGTGTAGATCGCTTCATCCAGCAGATATTCCCAATAGCCGGCGAATGGACGCCGCGACACAACGAACGCAGGCGCTACACCGTCGAAGCCTACGATCAGCACCGGCTCGCGCTCGGGCACGGTCGACGAATCGCCCAGGGTTATTGGCTTAACCGACGGCGGCTTCACGGCACGCAGCAAACCGAAACCCGTCGTGAAATCGTACGCAATGACGCTCGCCGGAACGGTACGACCGTCCGCCGCCGAGATGTCCACGGTTTCCGCTTCCTGCACGAGATAACCAATCGTCAGAATGAGTCCGCTCGAATCGATGACGATGCCGGTGCCGTCACGCTCTGGGCCCAGTGTGCTTCGGCTGCGCGCGTCGTTGACAGCTCTAACGTGAATCTTTACCACCGAAAACGCATCGACCGTGAGCGGTGGCCGCTCGCCGCCGCGAGGTGCTTCAGCGGCGTAGCTGCGTCCAATCCAACCCGCGACCATGAGCAGTGCGAGCAATAGTGCGGTGTTGACTAGAGAGATGAGTTCGCGCTTGCGCCCGCAGCCACGACTGTATGCCAATGAAATGGGCTGAGACATGATTCGGTCCTCCAGAGTGGTGCGCGAGAGTGAGTGGAATTCAATACTAGTCCGGAACGGGCGCTTCGGCAATTGCGTGAGTCGTGCGAAAATCAGTTTCATCTTTAGACCGACAGTGAATTCAGGAAGTTACGTCATGCCGCTTTCAAAATCGTCCATGCTGGCGGCGTCTGTCGCAGGGCTGGCTATCACTGTTTCGTTCGCCGGGGCGCAGCCTTATCCGTCAAAGGCAATACGCATGGTCGTACCTTTTCCGCCCGGCGGCCCGAATGACATACTCGGCCGCCTGATCGCCCAACGGTTGACCGCGCAGGTTGGCCAGCAGGTGGTGATCGACAATCGCGGCGGCGCCGGCGGAATTATCGGAGCTGAGCTCGCGGCGCGTGCGGTTGCCGATGGATATACGCTGCTGTTCGGCGGCACCGCGCCGCTCTCCATCAATCCGTGGCTGCACAAGCAGCTTCCGTATGACCCGATCAAAGATTTCGCGGCCGTGAGTCTCGTCGGCACGGCGCCCAGCCTTCTGGTGACGCATCCGAATGTGCCCGTGAAAACTGTGCGCGACCTCATTGCACTGGCGAAAGCGAAGCCCGGCCAGCTGAACTTTGCTTCCGCGGGCATCGGCACTCCGCCGCATCTTGCGGGCGAGCTCTTTAAAAGCATGGCAGGCGTCGACATGGTGCATGTGCCCTATAAAGGCGGCGGACCTGCGCTCACCGATTTGCTCGCCGGACAGGTCGGCATTTATTTTTCCGGTATTTCATCGGCGCTGCCTTTCGTGAAAGAAGGCAAACTGCACGGTATCGCGATGACGAGCGCCAAGCGCAGCGCGGTCATGCCGGAAATGCCGACGATCGCCGAATCCGGATTGCCGGGATACGAAGTGGGCAACTGGTACGCCATTGTCGCTCCGGCCGCGACGCCGCAACCGATCGTTGCGCGGCTCAACACGGAAATTAACAAGACGCTTGCTCTGCCCGATGTCAAGCAACGCTTCCTCGACCTCGCCGCGGATCCCGCCGGCAGCACGCCAGGCGATTTATCAGCGTATATACGCAGCGAAATCGCGAAATGGGGAAAAGTAATTAAGATTGCGGGCATCAAGCCGGAGTAACGGCAGCTTCCGGTTCAGCTTTCATCAAGGAGAAATAATGGATCTGGGATTAAAGGGAAAGATAGCGATCGTCACGGGCGGCACAGAAGGCATCGGCAAAGCAACGGCTTTCGAATTTGCACGCGAAGGCGCGAAAGTTGCGATTTGTTCGCGGCGCGCGGACGTCGTCAAGAAAACGATCGATGAGATCAAGCGCGCGGGCGGAGACGCGTTCGGCATGGCCGCCGACATGAGCAAGATGCCGGACATCGAGCGATTCATCGACAGCGTCGTCAAGCAGTATGGCGGCATCGATATTCTCGTCAACAATGCGGGCACATCCGCGCGCGGCGCGTTCCTGGATATCACTGACGATACGTGGCACTCCGACATCGAGCTCAAGGTGTTTGGCGCAATCCGTTGCACACGGCTTTGCGTGCCGCATATGCGCAAGCGCGGCGGCGGGCGCATCATCAACATCACCATATCGAGCGCCAAGCAGCCCGGCGCGGGATCGATGCCAACGACGCTGTCACGAGCGGCCGGCTTGGCGCTGACGAAGGCACTGTCGAAAGAATATGCGCCTGAAAATATCCTCGTTAACACCGTATGCATCGGCAAAATCAAGTCAGGCCAGCACGAGCGCCGTTATACGCGCGACGGCATCAGCGCCGATGCCTATTATGCGAAGGAAGCGAAGCTTGTTCCGCTCGGACGAGTGGGCGAAGCTGAAGAAGCCGCTAACGTGATCGTGTTTCTATGCTCATCTGCAGCAAGCTATGTCACCGGTACGAGCGTGCACCTCGATGGCGGCATGTCGGGCGTCTTATAATAACGAGGAACTTAGCGATGAAAGAGAACAAGCCGGACTGGGCCGCACTGCGCCGGGAATTTCCGACGTTACAAAATTGGGTTTATCTCGACGTCGCCCGCAAAACACTGCCGCCGCGTGCGGCGGAGTGGGCGATGCAGGAGTACTGCCGTGACGTGTATGAAAACGCCGGCGCCGACGCATGGTCAGGAGAGAACGTCGAGGAAACGCGAAAGCTGATGGCACAACTGCTCGGCGCAAAGCCTGCCGAGCTTGCATTCATGAAGAACACAACCGAAGGACTCAATATCGCCGCGCACGCGTTCGAGCTGAGGCCCGGTGACAACGTCGTATTGACAGATATGGAGCACGTCAACAATGTCTGGATCTGGCGGCACTGGGAAGCCAAGGGCGTAGAAGTACGCTTTGCGCGTAATCGCAACGGACGCCTCACGCTCGACACATTCCTCGAGCAGATGGACAAGCACACGCGCGTCGTCTCGTGCGCATACGTTACATACGGCAACGGCTATCGTGTGGACTTACCGGCGCTCGGCGGAATTTGCCGTGAGCGGGATATCCGCCTCGTCGTCGACGGTGTGCAGGCCGCCGGCATACTCGCCGCGCCACTTTCCGATCTGGGCGCCGACATGATCGCAATTGGTGGCCACAAGGGACTGCTGGGTCTCACCGGCACGGGCCTTCTCTACTGCCGGCACGAACTGATCCGCAACTTGAAAACGCCATTCATCCGGCCGCTTAGCATCGTCGGGGCTGCGGAGAACAAGCAATTCGATCACGTCCACGATGCGCACCGCCTCGAAGGCGGCAATCCGAGCTTCCTAGGTCTTCGCGTCATGCGCCGTTGCGCCGAGATGCTCACAGCCATCGGCATCGCCAATATCGAACAACGAGTACGCGAGCTTTCCTCGGCGTTCCTGCGCATGGTCCATGCTGCGGGGCTCAAAACGCAGACACCTGAAGAATGGGAAGAACGCGCGCACATTGTGAATCTGATTGTCCCCGACGCGAAAGGCATGCAGGCGCGCCTGCAGGCTCAGCGTATCGCGGTCAATGTCAAAGACAATGCGTTGCGAGTCTCGATGTCATTCTTCAACAATGAAGAAGATCTCGACAAGGCAATGGGCGCTATCAAGCGCGAGCTCGGAGCCGAAGCAGCACTCGTGAGCTAGGCTACATGCACGTCATTGACGCGCATCTGCAGATAATCGCGCGTTATTGACTGATTGCCGCGAGATGCGTCTCGACGACCTTGAACAAATGTTCGGGACCAAACGACACATCTGCCAACGCGCCATCGACGAGAAATGCGGGGAGACTGTGCACGCCGCTGGCGCGGCCGCCGGCGAGATGTTCCTGCACACGCTGCAAATAGATGTGCTCGCCCATTTCAGCGTCGAACCGATCGAGGTCTAGACCGATCTGTTGCGCGTAACGGCGCAATGCGTCCGGCTCTAGATTGTGCTGGTTCTCAAACAGCAGATCGTGCATCTGCCAGAATTTTCCCTGTCCCGCCGCGGCTTCTGCGGCCTCTGCTGCAAGTTCAGCGTGCGGGTGTGCAGACAGCAGCGGAAAATGGCGAAAGGCAAAACGCACTTTGCCCTCGAAATGCTTGAGCATGATTTTCACGGCTGGATACGCTTGCGCACAAATCGGACATTCGAAGTCGCCGTACTCAACGACGAGGCACGGTGCCCCCGCGTCGCCGATCACATGATCGGCAGGATTAATCGGCGTTCGTAAGGAATCAGCCAGCGCCATGAATATTTCTTCGATGCGGAAGTACGAAGATCCGGGTGGCGGCTTAAACTACGCGCGCAGACAACCATCTTCAAATACGGTCACTGCTTGGCGATACCGGTATACGGCTTTATTTGCTCGGCGGTTTCTTCGAACAAATCGCGATTGCGCGATTCCCACTCGGTTACCTGGCGGTCCGCATCTTCACGCGAAATTTTATAGCGTTCCCCGATCTTGCTAACTAAATGACCGCGGCGCCCGGAGACGGAATCCAGATGTTCGTCGTTTAGATCTTTCCACTGCTCTTTGATCCGCCCCCTGGCTTTGATCCAGGTGGCGTCTACCAAAACCCATTCCATGACGGCCTCGCGGGAAGAGAAAGAGGTGTCCGGCCGCCAGGGAGGGGACGGCCGGACGGTGACGCGCTTCGAAAAACGGTCCCCAAACCTCAACGCCAGTATGCGTCCGATCGACGAGTGCGTGTGTCGGGCTTGGTCCGATTTGAGTGTGAGACCCTGTGCCGGATTGAGTGGTGCCGGGTAGAGGAGTCGAACCTCCGACCTTCGCATTACGAATGCGCTGCTCTACCAACTGAGCTAACCCGGCGGCGGCACAATGTTATGAGGAACGTCGGCTTGGCGGCCGGGTTGTTCGACTAACGTTACTGCTTAAGACCTTATCCGCAGGCCGTCATTTTAGCATGCAACATGCGTATGCCGCCCCGACGCGCGGGCGCGATAAGGTCCGCCGCGCGGTCAACGCTCTTCAGGGTACGCGCTGAGCATTATGTCGTACACCCGCCCGCCGCTCTCCTCACAGATACCGCTGTGATAGCGCTGCGAGTTGCCGATAATATCGCAGCGCAAAACGCGATTGTCGGTCGACGACAGAATCGCTCGCGCGAAAGTCTTATCACTGTCGGCCAGTGCCTCGCCCGGGACCAGCGCCCTTCCATACTGATGTATAAATCCGAACGTCGTATTACCCGCAGTCGGCTCGTAGCGTCCGCCGTAGATACGACGATCAATATCAGTCGTGATGACACCACGCCCTTGCATGTGCACATCAACAGCTCCCATGTATGTAGCGCCGTTGTCGCGCGCCATCAACATGACATGCGTTGGATCACCGGGCCCTGACATACAGCCTGTGACGGATAGAGACCAAGCAATCGCCAGGCACCGCATTGCGATCGATTTTGCGCTGCGCGAACTTTGCATAGCCATTACCTCCGATCACGGGTGGAATCGACGCTGAACGGTCCGCTGCCGTACACAATGACGTATAGCAGACCGCCGAGCATCGACACATTCTTCATGAAGTGAATCATCTGGTTCTGCGACTGCGCTGCGGGGACGGCCCAGAAGTTGTGAAAGATTAGCGCGGCGACTGCGGTAAAAACAAACATGGCAGCGGCGGCCCAGCGCGCCTTCCACCCGAAGACCACCATAAGACCACCACCGAGCTCGATGATGACGGCAGCCATCGCCGCGAACTCGGGAAGAGGTAATCCTTTGCTGGCTATATAGCCGACGGTACCTTCGAATCCGGTGATTTTCCCAAAGCCGGAGACAACGAAGATCAGCGCGATGAGAATGCGTCCCACGAGGGGACCATAGCGGTTAAGAGTATCCACGATGTCATACCTCGAGGGTGTTAGCCGGACCGGCTAGATATAATACACCGGCGTACATGTTTCACTCCGCCCTGCGGCGCCACAACGACAGGGTTTGCCATTAACATGCTCCAATCGCGTCCGATGCGGGAGACCACCTGTCATGTATAAGAGAATTCTTGTCCCTGTCGATGGCAGCAGTGCGTCCACGCGCGGACTGCAGGAGGCCGTCCGCTTTGCGAAGGATCAGCAGGCGCGGCTTCGCATCATCCATGTCGTCGATGAAGCGGTGCTCGCACAGTACCCTGAGATGATGGACGCGAGCGGCGATATGCTGACCAAGTTCGTCGATGATGGCAGGAAAACGCTGCAAAAAGCGCTTGCCCTTGCCGAGCGCCAGGGCATCAAGGCCGATACGGTCATGTATCGAAAACTGATGGGCGCGCTGGCCGATTTCATCGTCAAGGAAGCGGAAAAATGGCGAGCCGACATCATCGTGATCGGCACTGCGGGAGCGACCGGCATGAAGCACTTTTTTCTGGGCAGCGACGCGGAAGCTATCGCGCGCTCGACGAAGTTGCCGGTGTTACTCGTTCATGACTCTGCCGGCAAAGCGGCGAAGAAAACGGCAAGACGCAGATCATGAGCGTCGCATGGCGGCGTGAGCCAGCTTCACCTTCATTCACGGAAGAATGCGTGTCGACGGTCATGTCCAGAATGGCTTTAGTGTTGTGCTTCGCCCTTGTGTCCACGGTTGCGCTCGGACAGTCGTACCCTTACAAACCAATACGGCTCGTTGTCCCTTTTCCGCCCGGCGGCGCGGTCGATGCTATAGGGCGAATCATCGGTCAGAAGCTTGGCGAGACCTGGGGCCAGAACGTCGTCATAGATAATCGCGGTGGAGCAGCGGGCGCGATCGGCTCGGAACTGGTCGCGAGGTCGGTGCCCGACGGCTATACATTGCTGGTCGGATCGACAAGCACGATCTCCATCAACCCCGCGCTCAATACCAAACTTGCATACAGCCCGCAACGCGATTTCGTTCCCGTGAGCCTCGTCGGATTTGTGCCCCATATCCTCCTTGTCAACGCATCGGTACCCGCGAGCAATATCAAAGACTTCATTGCGTTTGCGAAAGCGCAGAGCAAGCCAGTCACGTTTGCTTCGGTCGGCACTGGTTCGCCGCACCATCTCGCCGGCGAAATATTCAAGCGGATGGCCGGCGTGGAAATGGTGCACGTGCCATATACCGGCAGCGGACCTGCGCTGATCGGACTGATGAGCGGACAGGTACAGTTCCTGTCGCTCGATCTACCCGCCGCGCTGCCGCAGCTCGGCTCGGGAAAAGTCAAGGCGCTTGGAATGGCGTCGGCGCGCCGCGATCCGCTGTTGCCGGACGTGCCGACTGTCGCCGAGTCCGGCTTGCCGCAGTTCGAGATTTCGGGCTGGTACGGGATCTTTGCGCCGGCCCGCACGCCCAAAGATATCGTAGCGAAACTCTCGGCGGAGATCGGACGGCAGCTCGCGTTGCCGGACACGCGCGCCAGTCTCGCCAAAATTGGCGTCAATGTGCTCGGCGGCACCGCCGAAGAATTCGCTGCGTACATCAAGCAGGAAGATGCGAAATGGTCGAAGGCGATAAAAGACTCCGGCACGCATCTCGAATAACGCCGCCCGGCGATGATCACGGACACTCGCCCCGATTGACACATGCCGTCGCTACATCAACAGGAAATGTAGGATGACCGAGAATCTTTTTTCTCACGAAACGTACGCCGCCACCCGGCGACCGCTCGCACACGCTTCGCCTCTACCGGGCTGGTGCTACTACTCGCCTGAATGGTATGCGCGTGAGCTCGAAACAATCTTCCGCGGACCGCATAGCGAGTGGTTATGCGTCGGCCGCGTTGACCAGGTACGCAACGCCGGCGACTTCTATACGATTCCGCTGCTCGGCCAGCCGCTTATCGTGGTGCGTGACAGCGCCGGTGTGGTCAACGTCTTGTCGGCGGTTTGCAGGCACCGCGGTGCGGTGATCACCGAAGGCGAAGGACGCTGCCGCCAACTCGTATGTCCTTACCATAACTGGACGTACTCGCTCGATGGAGAGCTTATCGCTACACCGGGGCTGCCGCCGCCCATGGATGCGTCTGAAGGATTTTCGAAAAACGATTATCGGCTCGGCACGCTACGCACCGAATTTTGGGCCGGCTTCATCTTCGTGACGTTCAATCCTGCTCCGAAGCCGCTGATGCAATCGCTCGGCACGCTGCCGGCCTTTCTCCGTAATTACCGGCTCGAGCAGATGCAGTTTACTCACCGTGACATCTACGAGGTCGAATGCAACTGGAAAGTGTGGCTCGAGAATGCGTTCGAGAACTACCATGTGCCGACGATTCATCGCAAGCACATCGACCCGGCAAAGCCGCAGAACTGGACGTTCGAAGCGACTGACGGCGCGTGGGAAGCCATGTACAGTCAACGCAGCATCGTCGCCTATTCAGGCCTGCCGCCGCTCGAGAATTTGAGCGAGAAAGAAGCAGGCGGCCTCTATCACATCTGGATCAAACCCAGCCTGCAGATTGTGCTGACATCGTCGTCGATGAAATACCGGCAGTACCTGCCCGAAGGGCCCGAGAAGTTGCGTCTCATCGAAAACTGGACGTTTCCGCGCACGACGGTGGCACGGCCCGACTTTGCGGACACGGTCGGCGCCGCTTACTACCACAAGTACTCGGAGATCATCCGCGAAGACCTACGCATTTCGCCGAATGTTCAGCGCGGCATGCGTTCCGGCGCTTACAAGCCCGGCCGATATTCTCTCGAGGAATTCGTCGTGCATCGTATCGCTAACTATGTCCTCGATCGCGTAATCGGCCCGGACGACGCTGCCCGTGCGCCGCTCAAGGCCGTGCAAAACTCGCGCCCGACTCACTGACCGCACGACTGGCAAGAGCAGGAAGCGAAGGGCCCCCATGCAGAATGCACGTGAAGAGCAGTCTCGCGTCTACTCCGAATCTGATCCGTTTGTCGTTCACGTCGAAAATTCCAGCACTCTCAAGCCGGTATTTATCGTCAGCCGCGAACAATACGAAGCGGCGCTTACACGCCATCCCGACGTCGCGCGAGCAGTCAAGACCACGATGGGCTTCGACGCTGAGAACTTCGACGCGTCCATGCGGGCGGCAGACGCCCTCATCAGCTACCGGTTCCCGCGGGACGATCTTGCAAACCGCGCGCCGCGTCTGAAGTGGATACAAGTGCTTGGCGCCGGCGTCGATTACATGCTGCCGCTCGACTGGGTACCACCGGGCCTCAAACTGACGACCAACTTCGGCGCTCACGTGCCCAAGGCTTCGCAGTCGGCGCTGATGGCGATTCTCATGATCAACAGCCGGATTCCCACGCTAATGACAGAGCAGCGGCGGCACGAATGGAACCGGATTTTTACCACGACCGTCGAGGGCAAAACGCTCGCCATCATCGGCGTCGGCCACATCGGCGGCGGCGCGGCCGAACAAGCGAAGAAAGTTGGCATGCGCGTCATTGGTATTCGACGATCTGCCCAACCTCATCCCGCGGTCGATGAGATGTACGCGCCATCGGCACTGCACGACGTGTTAGCGCGCGCTGATATCGTTCTGCTCAATACCGCGCTCACATCTCAAACACATTTCCTGATGAGCGACAGGGAATTCCAGTCAATGAAACAGGACGCCGGTTTTATCAACATGTCGCGCGGTGGCCTCGTCGATCCCAAGGCGCTCGAGAAGCACCTGCGCAACGGCCACTTGAGCGGCGCGATGATCGACGTTACCTATCCGGAGCCGCTGCCGGGCGACGCGACCCTGTGGGACGCGCCGAATTTGATCATTACACCGCACGTGCTGTCGGATGACATCGAGCAGTATATTCCGCGCACGCTCGATATCTTTTTCGATAACGTCAGGCGATACATCGCAGGGCAGCCGCTGCGCAATGTTGTTGATCTTGCGCGCGAGTACTAATAGCGCTGTTCTGAATGCAATGGCGAGTCAGGTAACATCACACATCCGGCAATCAAAGTAGGTGCACACAGGGAGCGATGATATGGAGCGCAGCGACATCAAAGTGCAGGCGAGCGGCGGCGGTCAATTCGATTGCTATGTCGTCACGCCGGATGGGCCGGGCAAGGTTCCCGCGGTGGTATTGGCATCAGCAGTGCACGGCGTTGATGCCGACATACGTGACATTGCCGATGAGTTCGCCGCGCTTGGATATATTGCCGCAGCGCCTGATCTCTTCTGGCGATCGGTACCGGGCCCTTTGACGCGTGACGACAAGCGATCCGCCGAGCGCTCGCAGCCGCGGCTCGAGAAAATAAAAGCGGGCGAGGCGGATATGGCCGATACACTGGCCGCTGCGCGCAAGCTGCCTCAGTTCAACGGCCGCGCTGCTGCTATGGGATTTTGTTACGGCGGACCCTACGCGATCCTCGGCCCGAAGCGCCTCGGCTATGACGCCGGCATTTCATGCCATGGCACCCAGTTCCTCGATTTCCTCAAAGATCTCGACGGCGTGACGAAACCCGTCTGCCTGTTATGGGGAGACCAGGATCATGCCGCGCCACCTCCGGTTCTCGACGCGTACCGCGACGTGCCGTCCCGGATGAAAAACGTCGAAGTGCACATCTTTCCGGGCGTGCAGCACGGCTACATGATGAAAGAAAACACTAAGGCGTTTGATCCGCAGATGCGGGAGTTCTCGATGTCACGCGCGCTCGCCATCCTTGGCGGCTTGCGCTAAGCAAACGTCCCGCTCCTCAACTCTGACCTTACGAGCTGCAGGAGAGCGCCGAACAACCCGCACGATGGCGCGCCCACTCCGGCCGCCGTTCGGCGAGATCATCGTGCTCCGGCTGTTCGTCATATGGCTTTTGCAGCACGGTCGATAAGCGCTCCATCACCGTAACGTCGCCGCGTTCGAGCGCGTCGATCGCCAATTGGGCGAGATAATTGCGCAAGACGTATTTCGGATTGGCGGCATTCATGCGAACGATGCGCTCTGCGGGCGGCAGCGAGTCCTGCTCGACTCGATGCATATACTTGCGCAGCCATGTAGCCAGCGGTGTGACATTCGGTTCTGCAAGCGCTGATTCGCTATAAAAGGCGCGCTGCAGATAACGAACGAGCGTCAGATCGTCGATGCCGTGTCCGGCGTTGCCAACCGGCAAGGTCGCCAACAGACGAAAGAAGAGCGTCATATCCGTCTCTGTTTGTTGCAGACACTGGAATAAGCCGGCGAGCAGCTTGTCGTCGCCTTCACGGTCGATGGATGCAAGGCCCAGTTTCCCTGCAAGCATGTGACCCGACGCAAGCTCGAATGTATCGGCGAACGTCGCAAGTCCCTTTTCAAGCATTGCTGTATCTTCGATCAACGGCACCAGCGCATTCGCGAGTCGCACGAGGTTCCACTGCGCGATATTCGGCTGGTTCCCGTAGCAGTAGCGTCTGCCTTGTGCGTCCGTTGTGTTGGGTGTCCACTGCAAATCGTAGTTTTCGAGCCAGCCGTACGGACCATAGTCGATGGTCAGGCCCAGGATCGACATGTTGTCCGTATTCATCACACCATGCACGAAGCCCACGCGCATCCATTCGCTAACGAGCTTAGCCGTGCGCCGGCAAATCTCCTCGAACCAGGTCGCATACACGGACGGGGACGGCGTACCCAGCTCCGGAAAATGCTCGCGTATCACGTAATCCGCGAGACGTTTAAGCACTGCAATTTCTTCATGAGCCGCCAGTATCTCGAAGTTTCCGAAGCGCACGAACGACGGTGCGACCCGGGAGACGACCGCGCCCGGCTCCGCCTGCGGATTGCCGTCATAGAACATGTCGCGCACCACCGATGCGCCGGTCATTACCAGGCTGAGGGCGCGCGTAGTGGGCACTCGCAGGTGATGCATCGCTTCGCTGCACATGTATTCGCGCAAAGAAGAGCGCAGGACCGCGCGGCCGTCAGCGCCGCGCGAATAAGGTGTTGTGCCCGCGCCTTTGAGCTGTAAGTCGTAGCGCATGCCGTCGGGCGCCAATACCTCCGCGAGCGTGATCGCGCGGCCGTCGCCGAGCTGTCCTGCCCAATGGCCGAACTGGTGTCCACCATATCGCGCGGCGTACGGCTGCATACCGGGAAGAACGCGGTTACCGCCGAGCACTTCCGCGACGGGTCCAGTCGATGATGCGGGTGCCGCAGCCCCCAACATTTCACCGACCGCGTCGCACCATGCAACGATTTGAGGCGACGGCACCGGCGTCGGGGCGACGCGCGTATAGCAGGCGTTTCTGACAGCGCGCGGGACGTTAGTAAGTACCGGATCGCCGGGAAGCTCGCGCACGAAACTGTTGTCGTAGCGCAAGTCGCAGAGATCTACAAGCGATGGCGCCAACTTGACGGCAGTGCGCATCACTTACCTCTCGCGCCTTCATTAATGAGCATGAGCGTCGCCGCGCCGGGTTTCAACATTGACATGCAACGGACCTTTCGATGTGAGGTGCCGGTTAGAACGGCAGAACAGCATCCGGTTTCACATTCAGGAGCACACGGCGAAAATCCTGCTGAATACGCTGTAGCGCGGCAGGGGTATCGGCCTCGAAGCGCAAGACGATAACCGGCGTGGTGTTCGACGCCCTGGCAAGCCCGAAACCGTCCGCATATTCGACCCGCAACCCGTCGACGGTGATTATTTCGCGCGGATTATCAAAGCGGGCGCTTCTGCGCAGTTCTTCGATCAATGTGTAGTTTTCGCCCTCAACGAGCTGCACCTGCAATTCCGGTGTGGTGACAGAGTCGGGAAGCGCACGCAAGGCCGCGCCGAGGTCAGCCTCGCGGCTCAGAATTTCGAGCAACCGGGCGCCGGTATACAACGCGTCATCAAATCCGAACCAGCGCTCTTTGAAAAACACATGGCCGGACATCTCACCGGCAAGCAGCGCACCCGTCTGCGCCATCTTGGCCTTGATCAGCGAATGGCCCGTTTTCCATAGCAGGGGATTGCCGCCATGGCGCTCGATCCAGGGTTTGAGATTGCGCGTCGACTTTACATCGTAGATGACTGTCGCACCGCGATTGCGACTCAACATATCGGCCGCATACAGCATGAGCTGACGGTCGGGAAAGATGATCTCGCCCGCTTTAGTGACGACGCCAAGGCGATCGCCGTCGCCATCAAAAGCGAGACCGATCTCGCCATCGCCGTCACGCAAGGCGGCAATGAGATCCTGCAGATTTCCGGGCACGGACGGATCGGGATGATGGTTGGGGAACGTACCATCGACATCGCAAAACAGCTCGGAGACGTCGCAGCCCAGCCGGCGGTACAGCTCGGGCGCCGTCGCGCCAGCAACGCCATTGCCGCAGTCGACTGCAATCTTCAGCGGACGCGCGAGCGTGATGTCGTTCGTAATCCGACGAAGATATTCTTCGCGAATATTTTCTTCGCGATAGTTACCCGCGCCGCTGGCTAGCGCTCCGTTCTCCACGCGATCGCGCAGCGCCTGTATCGCATCACCGGATAACGAAACGCCGTCGAGCACTATCTTGATGCCGTTATACTGCGGCGGGTTGTGCGATCCAGTCAGCATCGCGCCGCACTGCGTATCAAAGTGATGGGCGGCGAAATACAACATCGGAGTTGCCACTTGACCGATATCGATGACATCGACGCCGGCCGCGCGCAATCCTGTCGCCAGCGCCTTCGCAAAATCCGGTCCGGACAACCGGCCATCCCGACCGATCACGACTTTTCGGCGATTGCGTGCAATCGCTTCGCTGCCGATCGACCGGCCGATCAGCTCGACAATAGGCGGCGTCAGTGTAGAGCCGACGATTCCCCTGATGTCGTACGCTTTGAAAATTTCGCGCGGCAGTAGACTCATCATCACCTTATTCGAAGCGCCGGCGCGATTGTACTATGCGGCGCTTGCACCGCCGCCATGACGAACGAGACGGCGTCTACTGCAGCAGGCTGCGCAGATAGGCAGAAAACTCTTTGCCCACTTCGGGATGCTTCATGCCGAGCTGAACGCTCGCCTGCAGGTAACCGAACTTCGACCCGCAGTCGTAGCGAACTCCATTGTAGCGGTAGGTCATCACCGGCTCTTCTTTGACAAGCGCGGCAATGCCGTCAGTTAATTGTATTTCACCGCCGGCGCCTGGACTCGCTGCTTCAAGATGATGAAAGATGCGCGGTGTCAGAACATACCGTCCGACCACGGCGAGTGTTGACGGCGCAAGGTCCGGATGCGGTTTCTCGATGATCGCCGTGACCCTGCGCAAGCGCTCATTTTCCTCCCGCTTCGGGAGCGGATCGCTGGCCACGATGCCGTAACTTGCAGTGTGCTCCCGCGGCACTTCCTGCACGCCGAGTAAAGAGCAGCCATGCTTTTCATAAAGGTCGACCATTTGTTTCATCACGGGCGGATCCGCGTCGAGCAGATCGTCTGCAAGCATCACCGCAAATGGCTCGTCATTGACGACTTGTCGCGCGCATAAAACAGCGTGACCCAGCCCAAGCGGCTCGGCTTGGCGGATATACACACAATTTACACTCTTGGGCAGAATTTGCTGAACAAGCCTCAACAATTCGTTCCTCTTCTTGAGCGCAAGCTCGTTCTCGAGCTCGTAAGCCTTGTCGAAGTGATCTTCGATCGCGCGCTTGGTTCGGCCGGTAACAAAGATCATCTCGGAGATCCCCGCTGCAACGGCTTCCTGCACGGCATACTGTATGAGCGGCTTGTCGACAACCGATAACATTTCCTTCGGGCTCGCTTTTGTAGCAGGTAAAAAACGCGTGCCCAAGCCCGCTACCGGAAACACTGCCTTCCGTATTTTTTGTCCACCCATTTTTTTTCCGTTAAGTTTGAAATATGAGCGGCGCGCACGTGGTGACGACGCACACTCGGATGAGACACGCAGTTGTGCGTGAGGCCTGAGCTTATTGAATTACCGGAAACCGCGTATGTGCTATACCGTACGAAGAATATCCGCGCGCTGGCCGGTTACCAGAATTCCCACCGCCCGGTCCATAACACCCATACGCCCAGCAGCAGATTCGTCACCGCGTGCGCTGTAATTGGCACCCATAAATTTCCGGCGCGCATATACAGCCACCCGTAAGCAAGGCCGGCGACAATGCCGGCCGCCCACAGATGATGCTCGACGCCAAACAGCAATGTGCTGACAACGAGCGCCTTTATGCTGATAGACGCCGGTGAAAGTTGGAGAAAGTTGGTGCGGTCAATCCAGCGCATGATAAATGAGCGCCAGAACAACTCCTCCATGACCGGTACGACGATCGCCGCGCCACAGAGGCGAATTAACGCCAGCGCCGGACTCACGCCGCCCGATGCCAATGTGGGATTGAAGCCGCCTGCGTTGCCGACCGACAGTGCAGGATGATCAAGGTGTATCCAAGCGACAAAAACTAGAATGCCGATCGTTAGTGACCGCGCCCAATCTGCCGGCCGGATGCTACTGATACATTTAAGTTCTACGTAGTCGCGCGCGAAAAAACACAGAAGGCCGAGCACACTACCGATTTGTATCGCGTACAACCATCGGGGATCACCAAGCAACGGCCCGAGGGTTGGTGAGGCCGCCAGAAACGCAATGTAGATCGCGAAAGGAAGAGAGCGTGAAACCGCGGCCGCCGCCCGCGGCTTCACGGTCGATGTCACCACCTCGTCGACTACGCGAGGCATGTCATCTGAGGACAGTTTGCCGATATTCGATGATATGTGCCTGCGCGCGATGCGTCTTGAACTAAGCCGCCAATGGTGGTCATCTACGGTGACTTTGAAATTGCATGCCCTATGCCTCTATCGTCCAGAGCATATCATTTGACATGGTTGTCCGACAGGCGCGGAATTCACGCCGTCTCTGTCCTACGTGGTTATCCGGTCTGCCCCGACTTACGCCGCGCGGGAGCATCGCTACTCTGATTGCGACCGCTCAGTTCATAGACGGTCCTTCGAGTCCTTACAGGAGACGAGACATGACAAGTCAAAGCAAAGATCAACAATCAGGAAGTGGTCAGTCAAACAAGCAGCAGAACCAGTCAGCGGGACAAGGTGGAAACCAGTCTGGAAACCAGCAATCCGGCGGTCGTCAGCAGGCGAATCAGCAGCCCGGAAACCAGCAGCCGCAATCCGGCAACCAGTCGGGCAATCAAGGCGGCGGCCAGCAAGGTAACCAGCAGTCGAACCGGCAGCAAAACCAGCAAGGAAACAAACAGAATCAGCAACCCGGGTCAGCAGGCCAAGGCAGCAATCAAGGCGACAGATCGCAGTCGTCGGGCCGCTGACGCGAACCTAACCAGCACGACTAACAAAGCGGCGCGCCCCTGGTGGGCGCGCCTGTTTTTCGTGCAGCTCCGATGCTAGTCGAGTCTAGTGGCGTGCGCTGTCGCTATTTTGCGTTACCCGAGTGTGCCTCTGCGCTGGGCCGCGTTCCACCTTGCGGAGCGGTACCGCCTGGCGGCTCTTTAACCGTTTTCGGCAGATTCGCTTGTGCCGTTGGCTCGACCGGCGTCGGGGCTGGCGGAGTCTTGCCTTGTCGAACCATTTCCCGTCGATAGTAATCGGCCGTGCGGTCCTGAGCGCGCGTGAGGGCAGCCTGCTCTTCCGCAAGCTGAGCTTTGGCTTTTTCAGCATCTGCCGCCGCCTTCGCCGGGTCCTGCCCGGGTGGAGGTGGCAATTTTGCCGATGCAGCGGCGGCAATGGACAGCATCACGGCGGTCACAACGGCCGCGACCCGGCAATTGCGGCTCTGCGTCGGGACGAGGATCAATGGTTGCTTTCGCATAGAATACCTTTCTCGTAGTATCGGACTCGATCGTTTCCGCTCATACACGGTCTTTCTTCAACTTGGTCTTTCCTTCCGACCTGAACGTTCGCTAAAACTTGCGGGCGATTCAGGCGTCACACAGAAGCTGTTCCCTAAGAAAGCATTCTAGTTAGTTTAATTTATGTTGACTCAACGGTTGATGCGGCTGCCAAGAATCGCAAAGATGGCGCTGTTAGGCGTCCTGGCAGCGGCTGCTTATCGAACCCGGCACACCGAGGCGTCGGCCTCAACCAACGACAAAGACCAAACCGAGCGTGCCCGCGCGGATGAACTAAAGCATCTATCACGCCACCTGCTCCTCGAACGTGAAACGGAGCGAGCCGGCATCGCACGCGAGCTCCATGACGAACTGGGCAGCAGTCTGACCGCAGTGAACATGGATATGTCGTGGATTATGCAGCGGCTGGGCGACCAGCCGGCGTTGGCTAGCCGCCTCGCGCGAGCGAAGCAGGTACTCGCCTCGACGGTCGAAAGGAAGCGACGCATCATTCATGATCTGCGGCCGTCGATGCTTGACAATCTGGGGCTCGGTCCCGCCATCGAATCGCACATCAGCGAGGTCGCCCAGCGTCTTACTGTTCCGATCGCAGTCGATGTACAGGACGACTTGTTCGGACTGAACGCGGATTGTGTCATCGCCTTGTACCGCATCTTCCAGGAAGCGTTGTCGAACGCCGCACGGCATTCATCTGCGAACGGCATTACGGTGTCCTTACGGCAACAGGACAATAACGTCGTACTGGAAGTGTCAGATGACGGCATCGGACTTAATCGCGGCAGCGCCATCTGCGATGGCAAACCTTCCCTTGGATTGCTCAGCATGCGCGAAAGAGCGCGCGCAGTTGGCGGGGACTTAGTCATCGGCCGTCGTGAGGATGGCAAAGGTACTCTTATAAGGGCGACCGTACCTTGCGTCGCAGAATCGTCGGGGTAATTGAGCGGCTCACACGGCGATACATCATGCTCGCAGTCGCGCGCCACGCGGCAACGCATCTTTGTCCTACGCACGCGAGCGGCTTGTGCTGATACTTGCGATTACACGTTCTCCTTAGCATGATGCTGCCCCGATGCAGGGCAACAAACAAGAACGCCTGCCAGTTCCTGCTTCGTAACGATGATGCCAGCGAGGACCGCGATGGACGCCTGCCAACCACCTGACGATTTACATCCCCGTTGTGAAGACGCATTTGCCAAGGTGCGGATGTATGCGGTGCAGCCGCCGGAGCGGGCGGCACGGCGCGCCGCCCCGCAAGCGCGCTTC
>Ga0207683_10000378_pt1 | contig 41000 bp, 32 predicted proteins | sample KBSM73metaG_FD_184333 | JGI IMG/M metagenome (GOLD analysis project Ga0207683, IMG submission 184333) | Miscanthus rhizosphere microbial communities from Kellogg Biological Station, Michigan, USA - KBS M7-3 metaG (SPAdes) (version 2) | ecosystem: Host-associated > Plants > Roots > Rhizosphere >... | reverse complement strand
CGAATGGTGCGCTGTCGTGACGATCAGTCGCCCCAGCGCGCGGGCTTCGACAAGTACTCTTTCGATTGAGCCTCGCTCTTCAGTGGCGTCACCTTGTCCGGATCGAGGCGAATCATCAGGTAGTCGATGTGATCGTCGATCCTGGTGAACCAGTGCCCGGTGCCGGCGGGAATGACCACGACATCCCCGGGTTTCAGGTCGTAGGCGATGCCATCGCGGATCTCCGAGCCGTTGTTGCCCGGTCCGTTGAACTCGACGACGGTGCGCGACGTGGCCGGCCGTCGTTGCCGATCGACGATGTTGGGCCCGAGGACCAGCGTTCCGGAACCGGAAATGATGTGATAGACCTCGCTGATCTGGTCGTGCTCGGCCACCGAGTTGGGCGCCGGCTTCTCGAGCCTACCGCGATGCACCATGCCGATGCCGACGTTGGCCTTGCCGATGTCGATGTCTCTCACCTGCTGGTCGACCAGCTTCTCGGCGATGGCCTTCTTCGTATAGCTTTCGAGCTCGGCCAGCGGGATGTACGTGCCCGGGCACATCGTGCAGGTCGGTTGCGGGTCGGTGGGATTCACCTGCGCTTGTACGGCGACAGTCGCGAGGACGAGGGCGAGGGCAGCGACGCTGCGCGCGGTTGCTTTCATGTTCATCTCCTGGCGAAGCGGGCGCACTGAGAACCGTCAGGGCCGCGGCCAGGGTGTGCCTTGTGCCGGCGGTACGCGGCCCATGCCCTTGAGAACGAACTTCTGCAAGCGCTTGCCTTCGTACGTCTCGGTCGTGTAGATGTTGCCCTTGCTGTCGGTGGCGATGGAGTGCACGCCGTAGAACTGCCCGGGCTGGCGGCCGCCGTCACCGAAGTTGGTCAGCTCCTGCAGGGTCTCGCGCAGCACCACGCGCACGACCTCGTTGGTTCCGTCGGCAAGATAGATGTACTTCTGCGCCGGGTCGCGCGAGAAGGCGATGTCCCAGGCGGCACCCGAGCCGAGGGTGTTACGCGCGAACGACGCCTCCTTGACGAAGGTGCCGTCGGGCTTGAAGACCTGGATCCGGTTGGCCTGGCGATCGCAGACATAGATGAGGCCGTCCTCGGTCCGCTCGACGCAGTGCACGGGATTGCGGAACTGCTTGGGCAACGCGGCGGACGGGTCGTATTTCCCCGGGTCGGCGTCGTCGGGCTTGTTGCCGTAGGCGCCCCAGTAGCGCTTCATCTTGCCGGTGTCGGCGTCGAGCACGGCGACGCGCTTGTTGCGGTAGCCGTCGGCGACGTAGGCTTCGTTGGTCTTGGGGTCGACCCAGATCTTGGCGACGCGGCCGAAGTTGTTGAGGTCGTTGCTGCCGGTCCATCCCCCGAGCTTGCCCACCTGCATCAGGAACTTGCCGTCCTGGGTGAACTTGAGCAGGTGCGCGTCCTTCTCGCCATTGCCGCCGATCCACACGTTGCCCTTGTAGTCGACGTGCACGCCGTGGTTGCTCTCGGGCCATTCGTAGCCGGGACCGGGGCCGCCCCAGGAGCGGATCAGGTTGCCGGCAGGATCGAAGACCAGGACCGGCGGGGCGGCGGCGCAGCATTCGCCGACCTTGAGCTCCAGCGCGCGTTCGTTGGCGTGCAGCGTGGCGGCACCGCGATGAATGATCCAGACGTTGTCCTGGGCGTCGACCCAGATGCCGATCGTCATGCCGAGCACCCAGTGGTTGGGCATCGGCTTCGGCCACATCGGGTCGACCTCGAAGCGCGGCGCTTCGACGCTGCGGTCCTGGGCGCCCACCTCGCGGTGCAGCAACAACTGCGTTGCCAGCAGACCGGCGAGCAAGAGGGCCAACGAGCCCCGGACGAGGGTTCGACGTGAAATGCGCGCCATGGGGAAACTCCAGCGTGTGCAGCCGACAATCTTGATTCCAAAGCACCGGATCCGCAATGAGTTCGTTTCCCGACACTGCGTGCCCGATCGTCCCGTGGCGCGGCAGCCTGCGATCGGCCGCCCTGGCGTTGTGGTGTGCCGTGGCTGGTTGCTTCGGTCTGTGCCTCGAAGCCTCGGCGCACGACATCCCGAGCGACGTCAAGCTGCTGGTGCTGGTCAAGCCCGAGGCGCGGCAGCTCACGCTGCTGGTGCGCGTGCCGATGGCCGCACTGCGCGAGATCGACATTCCCCTGCGCCCGGGCGGGTTCATCGACCTGCGTCGCGCCGAGCCGGCGCTGCGCGAGGCTGCGGCCGTGTGGCTGCTGGACAACCTGGCCCTGTTCGAAGAGGGCCAGCCTCTGCCGCGGCCGACCATCGTCCAGGCCCGCATCTCGCTGGCTTCGGACCGCTCGTTCACAGACTACGGGCGCGCGCTCGAGCACCTGTCGGCGCCGCGGATCGCGGAGTCCGAGCAGCTTTACTGGAACCAGCAGCTGCTGGACGTGCAACTGCAGGTGCCGATCGCCTCGGCGCAGTCCCACTTCTCGGTCGAGCCGCGCTTTGCGCGCCTGGGCCTGCGCGTTGCCCTGGCGCTGCGATTCCTTCCCGAGACGGGCGAGGAGCGGGCCTACGAGCTGCACGGCGACCCGGGCGTCGTTCACCTCGACCCTCGCTGGCACCAGGCGGCCTGGCGATTCGTGCAATCGGGCGTGTGGCACATCCTCGAGGGCCCGGACCACCTGCTGTTCCTGGCCTGCCTCGTGATCCCGGTGCGCCGGCTGCGCGCCCTCGTGCTGATGGCGACTGCCTTCACGGTCGCTCACTCGATCACGCTGCTGGCGACGGCCTTCGGGCTGGGACCCCAGGGCCTTTGGTTCCCGCCGCTGGTGGAGACCTTGATCGCCGCGTCCATCCTCTGGATGGCGCTCGCGAACATCTTCGGCGCCAGCGCGCATCGGCGCTGGATGACGGCGTTCGTCTTCGGCCTGGTGCACGGCTTCGGCTTCGCATTCGCGCTGCGCGAATCGTTGCAGTTCGCCGGCTCGCACGTCGTCAGCGCGCTGCTCGCCTTCAACGTCGGCATCGAGCTGGGCCAGGTCGCGGCGCTGATGGTGATGCTGCCGCTGGTCGCGCTCCTGCTGCGGGTGGTGCCCGAGCGGGCCGGCGTCATCGTCCTGTCGGCGCTGGCCGCGCATACCGCGTGGCACTGGATGCTGGAGCGCGGAGAGGTCTGGTGGAAGTACCCGCTGCCGCGACCCGATGCCGCCGACCTGGCCGAGCTCTTTGGCTGGGCCATCGCGGCTCTGGTGATCGGCATGGTCTTGGCGTCGCTGGGCAATCGATTCATGCGCCCCGTGGCAGCGCGCGACGACGGCTAGCGAGCGAGTTGTTGCGGTGATCGTCATCGACCATCGGACGGACATCACCCTCGACATCGCTTTCGGCTCCCGCATGATTAGGATGCAGCCGTACCGAGAGAGGGAAGGGTGTCCGATGAGAGAGGCGATCCGCCCAGGCGACCCTTGGGTCGACTGGTCCCGACGAACCGCCATGGTGGCGCTGCTTGCGACGGTCTGCGGGTGTGCGACTCGTCCCAGCGCGCCGCAGAAATCGATTGCACCGCCAAGCGCACCCGACGACGCGCCACCGCCCGAGCCCCCGCCCAGCCCGCCGGCCTGGCGCACTCCTCGGACGAGCCCACAGATTTCGCCGTCGGTCGACCGCGCCATCGACTACGTCCTCGAGCAATCGGATCATCCGAGGGCGGCCGTAGTGGACTTCGCCGCCCGCTCGAGCACGCCGCGATTCCATGTGATCGATTGCGCCCGCGGCGAGGTGTTGCAAAGCTTCAGGGTGGCGCACGGGCACGGCTCGGAAGGAAAGCGCGACGATGGCTACGCGGAGGTCTTCTCCAACGAATCGGGGAGCAATGCCAGCAGTCTCGGCCTGTACCGGACCGCCGAGACCTATCGCGGCGTGTACCCCGGTCTCTCCATGCGCCTGGACGGTCTGTCGTCGACGAATTCGAACGCCAGGTCGCGATTCATCGTCATTCACGAGGCTTCGTACATGGATCCGGCGTCGTGGAAGGGAAAGAAGGCCGGGCGACCCGGCCGCAGTGACGGCTGCTTCGTTTTCGCGAAGGCCGATCGTGACGCCGTCATTAACTATCTCTTGGGAGGCGCGCTGATTTACGCGTGCTACGAGAAGTTGGCGCGATAGCCGCGGCTAGGCCGGCCCGTCTCGTGCTTCGCATGCAAGAGGGTCTCGGCGCAGATCGCGTCCCCCGAAATGGGGTCATCGCACTCGAACACACGGGCTCGCAGCCTAGAAAGCTCTCGCCCTCGTCGGGTACCTGTCAGACCTGACAGGTGCCTCGGCCGCGCGGGTCGGCGCATGCTGCTCTAGGCAGCGCCGAATCCCGATGCCATCGAAGGGTGCATGGTTGACGCTGCCAACCGACCCAGCGACGATAAAAAGCTTCGCCATGCGTCGCAACTGATCACGGATCGCCAGTGCCTGTCCCCCGTTTCAGCGTGAAGCCTGAACCCGAGATGCACGATCACTTCGTCGGCTCGTCGCCGGTCTTCCAGAGCTGGCTGAGGCAGCTCTCGCGCGTTGCCGCCAGCAGTGCGCCGGTGCTGATCGAAGGCGAGACCGGCTCGGGGAAAGAACTGGCGGCAAGGGCGATCCACTATCGCGGCGAGCGTGCCGCGGGGCCGTTCGTGGCGGTCAACTGCGGGGCCTTGCCCGACTACCTCGTCGAGGCCGAGCTGTTCGGCCACGAGCGCGGCGCATTCACGGATGCCAAGGCAGCTCGCCGCGGCCTCGTCGCCCAGGCCGACGGCGGCACCTTGTTCCTCGACGAGGTCGACACCTTGAGCCCGAAGGCGCAGGTGACGCTGCTGCGGTTTCTGCAGGACCAGCGCTACCGGCCGCTCGGCAGCTCGCGCGAGCTGGTCGTCGACGTGCGGCTCATCGCCGCGACCAACCAGGTCCTGGACGACGCGGTTCAGCACGCGCGCTTTCGCGCGGACCTGCTCTACCGTCTGCGGATCCTGCACTTGCGCATTCCGTCGCTGCGCGAGCGCGGTGGCGATGCCGAGCAGCTCGCCCGACATTTCGTCGGCGTCTACTGCGCCAAGTACGGCTTCCCGCCGAAGGTCTTCGATGAAGAGTCGCTGGCCTTCATTCGTCGTCATCGCTGGCCCGGCAACGTGCGCGAGCTCGAGAGCTGGGTCCATCGCGAGCTGCTGATGGCCGACGGGCTCCTGATGCGTCCTGCCGGCCAGAGGTCCACCGAGGCAGGGGCACTCCCCGACGCCGCCGGAGCGCTCGAGAGCTTCTGCGACGCCAAGGCTGAAGCGGTCCGCTGTTTCGAGCGCGCCTATGTGATCAGCGCATTGCGCCAGGCCGAGGGCAACGTGACCCGTGCCGCCCGACTGGCCGGCAAGGAGCGGCGCGCGTTCGGCAAGCTGCTCAAGAAGCACGGCATCGATCGTCAGGTGCTGAGCGGCTAGTCGAGTTCCGGCAAGGTGGCATGCATGAACCGGCGGCTCCCCCCGTGACACAGGGTCCGGTGCTGGCGGCGCGCGTTGCGACCCCGGGGCGTGACATCTCGCCCCGACGCCTGCAACGAAAGCGTGCTTGCGGCTCGGTTGCTTCGTCGCTGATCGGTGGATGCGCGCATCGCGGCACGCAGCGAGCGCTCGGGATCCAGGCCAAGCTGAAGGTCAGCCATCCGGGCGATCGCGGCGAGCAGGAAGCCGACGCCATGGCCGACGACGTGATGCGAACGACGTCCGGCGCCTGGCAAGGTCGGGAGCAGGAGGCCCGTCGCGATACGACGGTTGCCCCCGCCGCTCGCGCTCGTGAAGCGCTGGCCATCGGCGCAGGCGGGCCGCTCGATGCAACTACCCGGGCCTTCATGGAGCCCCGCTTCGGCCATGACTTCGGACACGTCCGCGTGCACGCCGATTCCGCCGCCGCGGCAGCAGCTGAAGCGCTCGATGCACGCGCCTTCACGCTCGGCCGCGACCTCGTCTTCGCGAAGGGTGAATACCGCCCGCACACCTCGTCGGGAAGGCGCCTGATCGCGCACGAGCTTGCCCACGCCGTGCAGCAGGAGCAGGCAGGCGGCGTCGCCCGTGAGACGATCCAGCGGGTTGCCTGCCCCGAAACATGCCTCGAATGTCCGCCGGACGGCGTCGTCCCCGAGGACTGCGAGTGCATCGGCAACGAGCGGCCCGAATCGATCGTTCCGGCAACGGTGCGTGTCCCGATCGTGCGTCTCCATGGCGGCAAGAGTGAAGGATCGATCAAGCGCGACATAGCGCTCGCGAACAAGACTTGGAGGGGCGCGGGCATCGCGATCGACGCCCCCGTTCACTCGATCAGCCGCGCCGACACCGAGAAGATACTGGGGACGGATCCCCGCGGGCGAGTGCGAGGCAACGTCGAGATCGAGCCGGCCGACCTGGCGCTTCAGAACGACAGCACCCGCGCGCTCCTCGGGCTGGCAACGACGAGCGGAACCGAGAAGCTGAGCATTCCCGCCGGGAGCGACGTGCACTCGCTCGTCGTCTACTACGTGCCCGAGTTCAACAGCTGCAACGAAGAGACGACGAAGGTGGGTTGCGCGTTCGCGGGCACGCACGGCGGGCGCTTCTTCGCATTGATCGAGAGAGCCGCGCAGAGCGCTACGCTCGCGCACGAGCTCGGTCACTTGTGGGGCATGGGCCACGTCGAGGACAAGCGCAACGTGATGTTCACTCCGGCCTCCCGCAGCGGCATCGACGCGGACCAGGTCAGGACAGCGCGCCGCGTTCTGGGTCTCGGCGGCCTGCGTTGCCTCGCAGCGGGCCAGGGCCCCATCGACAGCGAGCGCATCGAAGGTGAGCAGGAGAAGGGTCAGCTGATCGTGCGCGCCATCGGCAGCAAGACGACGGGGACGGCGTGGCGGGGGCCGGTCACCGTGAACGGCACCGATCGCGACTCCACGATCCAGTTCAAGATCGACGGGACCGCGGTGCGGGGCAGCTACTCGTACGACACGCCCAACGGGACGCAGCCGGGCCGCATCCTGAACGGCGTCGTGAGGGCAGGCGTCCTCGAGTTCGACTGGGAGCAGGGCGCTGGCGACGAGGCCTCGCGCGGCAAGGGCAGCTTCACGATCGGCTCCGCCGAGCCCTGGGTCATGAGCGGACGATGGGGCGTGGGTTCATCGCTCACCGACGGCGGGACCTGGTCGGTCGCTCTGACAGACGAGTGGGTTCCATGACAAGCAGCAGACCCGGGGCGACCGCGAACACGCCCGGGTGCGAATCGACCCGGCACCGGGTCGCCTGCTGAACGCCACCCGACATCGCCTGTTCGCCGCGGAAGCGGCGTGCGACGGCTGACCGCGCGAGGCGTCGTCGCGAGCCTGGGGGGTGGGTCGCAACGAACGCACCTGAGGGTCCATGGGCTCGTGCGAGCCCATGCAAATCAAGCACTTGGCGCCGCCTGTCGGCTTGGCACCGTGCTTGCGAAAGCCACGTCGTGCGCTCGGAGGAGACCCGCGTGGCGGACTCGCACGAATCGCTGGATGTCATCGTCGCGGCCATCCTCGGCCACGTCGACGCGCATCCGCTTGCAGCCGATTCGGCCAGCGGGGTGGCTCAGTGGTGGCTTGGTCCGGCGCATGAGAAAGCGACTCGCGAGCAGGTCGAGCGCGCGCTCGAGCTGCTCGTCGCTCGTCGGCAGCTGCGTCGAGTGACCTTGAGCGATGGAACGACCTTGTATTCGCGCACGCAGTCGACGCGGCATTAGCGCGGCGCTGCAGCGAAGCGTTGACTGACCGACCAACCAGGAGCCCACGATGCCCGTTGCCCTCTCCTACCCAGGTGTCTACATCGAAGAAGTGCCGAGCGGCGTGCGCACGATCACCGGCGTCGCGACGTCGATCGCCTTGTTCATCGGCTGGGCGCCGCGCGGCTCGACCCTCGCCGCGACACGGCTCACCAGCTTTGCCGACTACGAGCGCCAATACGGCGGGCTCGACACGCGCTCGGCGCTCGCCTTCGCCGTCAAGCAGTTCTACGACAACGGCGGCTCCGATGCGTACGCGATGCGCGTCGCCGGCGCGGGCGCGGTGCCGGCGATCACGACGATCGTCGACCTGACGGTGTCGGGAAGCTCGCCCGGCGAGTGGGCGCACGACTACCGCGTGCGCCTGACGCCGCGCGCCGACGACGCGACGCGCTTCCGGCTCGACGTGCTGCACGCGCCGAGCACCGACGCCGTCGTCGAGTCGTTCGAGAACCTGTCGATGACCGCCGGCGACGCGCGCTTCGTCGAGGACGTCATCAACGGCCGGTCCGCCTTCATCACGGTCGACGCCACCGGCGGCACGGCGCCGGTCCTCGCGACCGCCGACCTCGGCGCCGGCACGCCTGGCAACAACGGCACCTTGATCGGCCCGGCCGACCCCACCTTCCACTCGGCCGTCGCCGGCCTGTTCGGCATCGGCAGCATCACCGACCGCATCGAGCTGTTCAACCTCGTCAGCGTCCCGGGCCTGACCGACCCGACGACGATCGGCGCGCTCCAGCTCGAGTGCCATCGCCGGCGCGCGTTCCTGATCGTCGACGCGCCCGACGGCGAAACCGTCGCGTCGATGCCGGCGATCGCCGCCGCGATCTCCGGCCCGGACGCGATGAACTCGGCGCTCTACTACCCGTGGGTGCGCGCCGCCGATCCGCTCGCGCAAGGCGCCGTGCACACCTTCCCGCCCTCGGGTTTCGTCGCTGGCGTCTATGCCCGCACCGACGCGACGCGCGGGGTCTGGAAGGCGCCGGCCGGCAGCGACGCCGCGATCAACGGCGCGCTCGGCCTCGCGGTGACGATGAGCGACGCCGAGAACGGCCAGCTCAATCCGCTCGGCATCGACTGCCTGCGCACCTTGCCCGTCTACGGCACCGTCGTCTGGGGCGCGCGCACCTTGCACGGCCACAACGATCGCGGCTCGGAATGGAAGTACGTGCCGGTGCGCCGACTGGCGCTGTTCCTCGAGGAAAGCCTCTACCGCGGCACGCAGTGGGTGGTGTTCGAGCCGAACGACGAGCCGCTCTGGGCGCAGATCCGCCTCAACGTCGGCGCCTTCATGCAGAACCTGTTCCGCCAGGGCGCGTTCCAGGGCTCGTCACCACGCGAAGCGTATTTCGTCCGCTGCGACAGCACGACGACGACGCAGGCCGACATCAACCTGGGCATCGTCAACATCCACGTCGGCTTCGCGCCGCTGAAGCCGGCCGAGTTCGTGGTCATCAAGCTGCAGCAGATCGCCGGCGAGATCGCGACCTGATCGACCGTCGACAAGGAGAGCACGAATGGCACAGTTTTCCGTCAACGCGCAGCGCTTCGACCCGTACAAGAACTTCAAGTTTCGGGTCAAGTGGGATGGCCGCTACGTGGCCGGCGTCAGCAAGGTGTCGGCGCTCAAGCGCAGCACCGAGGTGGTCGAGCATCGCGAGGGCGGCGATCCCTCGAGCTCGCGCAAGTCGCCCGGCCGGACCAAGTTCGAGCCGATCACGCTCGAGCGCGGGGTCACCCACGACACCGAGTTCGAGATCTGGGCGAACCGGGTCTGGAACTTCGGCTCGGGGCTGGGCGCGGAAGTGTCGCTCGCGAGCTTTCGCAAGGACCTGATCATCGAGGTCTACAACGAGACCGGCCAGCTCGTGCTCGCCTACAAGGTCTTCCGCGCCTGGGTCTCCGAGTTCCAGGCGCTTCCCGACCTCGATGCCAACGCCAATGCGGTGGCGATCCAGACGCTGAAGCTCGAGAACGAAGGCTGGGAGCGCGACTACGACGTCGTCGAGCCGAGCGAGCCGACGTTCACCGAGCCGGCCTGACCACCAGCCTCCCGGTCTCGCTCCGATGCCGCAGCCGATCGATGGCGCCGTGCTGTTCGAGCTCTGGGAGCGCGGCCTCGCGCTGCCCGCGGGCGCCGCCGACGGCGCGCGGGCGGATGCCGCGCTCGCTGCCGCGGGCGTTGCGCCGCCGGCCAGCCTGGGCGAGCGCAATCGACGCCTGATCGAGATGCACTGCGATCTGTTCGGGCCCGCGCTGGCCCTCCTGAGCCGATGCCCGGCGTGTGGCGTCGCGGTCGAGTTCGAGGCTGACGCCGCGGCGCTCGCACCGCAGCTCCAGGCCACCGGTGCCGCCGGGCCGCATCGGCTCGAGTGGAACGGACACGCGATCTCGTTTCGCCTGCCGGCGGCGGTCGACCTGGCCGAGGCCGGCGCCGACAGCGACGGCGACGGCGACGGCGACGAGGCGTTCGCGCGCCGCGTGCTGCGACGCTGCGTGCTCGCGGCGCGGCGTGCGAGCGACGAGGCCGGTGCCGAAGACTCCGGCGCCGTCGTCGCCTTCGACGCGCTGCCGGCGGCGGCGCTCGATGCGATCTCGACTCGCATGGAGCAGATCGATCCGGCCGCGAGCGTCGCGTTCTCGCTCGAGTGCCCCGGCTGCGCGAGTCGCTGGAGCGCGCCGCTCGATCTGGCGCAGCTCGTCTGGCGCAAGCTTCAGGCGGCCGCCGAAGGGTTGCTCCGGGACATCGACGCGCTGGCCCGCGCCTACGGCTGGAGCGAGCGCGACGTCCTTCGGCTGTCGCCGCTGCGCCGCGCTGCCTACCTGCAGATGGTGTCGGCATGATGGACTTCGTGCGCAGCCTTGCACCGGTGCGCAACGACACAGCGGGCCGTGCGGTTGCGCTGCTGCGCTCGCGCATCGTCCAGCCGTCGCCGATTTCCTCGTCCGTGACCGGCGCTTCGGACCTGGAGCCGACCGAAAGCGGCATCGAGGAGACCGGCCCGCCATCCGAGGCGACTCATCGCAGCACGAGCTCCGCCCGGCGGCCGCTCGAAGAGCAGCCGCGCCAGGGGCCCGACACGCTGCACCCGCGAGCGCAAGTCGTCAGGGCCGCAGGTGCGGCGCCTGAGGCGCAACCTTCCTTGCGATCGGCGCCGTCTGCGGTATCGCGCCCACAGTTCGTCGCCTCAATGCCGCCGCGCATCGAGGCCGTCGAGTCGACACCGATCCGGCACGTCGGCGCGGATGTCCTGGCGTCGGCAGCGTCGACCTCACCACGCGACCGACGCGGCGCGTTGGCCAGCACGGCGCTGCCTCAGCATGACCGCCATGCGTCGATCGCCCCACCGGCCCGCGCGCAAGCGTCGCCTTCGCGCACCCAAGCGCCGATGACGGCGACTGCGCTCGCGGCACGCACGACGCCCGCGGCCGCAGCGCCCACGGTCATCCACGTCAGCATCGATCGCATCGACCTGAGGCTGCCGGCGTCCGCCCCGGCGCGGACGCCGCAGCGAACCCGGGCCGGCGGCGTCGCCCTGGCCGACTACCTCGGCGCGCGCAAGGCCGGCGGCAACGGGGCGCCGCGATGAGCTCGCCGCTGGCCATCGGCGCCGTCAGCGCCGTGCTGCGCAACCTGCTCGACAACGGCATGGTCGAAGCCGGCGCCGCGCTCGGCGCGACGGTCGCGGTGAGCTCGGTGGCGCCCGACACGATCGATCTCGACGGCGCCTCCGAACCGCTCCGGCTCAACGTCTTCCTCTACCAGGCGACCGCGAACCCGGGCTGGCGCAACGCCGGCCTGCCGTCGCGCAACGCCGCGGGGGAACGGATCAGCAACGCGCCGCTCGCGATCGATCTGCACTACCTCGTCACCGCGTACGCGCAGGCCGACTTCCAGGCCGAGATCCTGCTCGGCTATGCGATGCACCTGCTGCACGAGCGGCCGGTGCTCGACCGCGCGGCGATCCGGCGCGCGCTCGACCCGAGCCCGCTCGACGTCTCGATGCTGCCGCCTGCGTTCCAGGCACTGGTCGCGTCGGACCTCGCGGACCAGGCGGAGCTGCTCAAGATCACGCCGAGCCCCATGACGATCGACGAGATGTCCAAGCTCTGGTCGGCGCTGCAGTCGCACTACCGGCCGTCGGCCGCCTACCAGGTGTCCGTCGTCCTGATCGAGGGTCGGCGCTCGGCACGCTCGCCGCTGCCCGTGCTCTCGCGCGGCGACGTCGATCCGGCGACCAACCGCGACCGCGGCGTCGTCGTCGTCCCCGACCTGCTGCCGCCGGTGGCGACGCTGCTCGACATCGAGTACGAGGCGCAGCAGACCTCGGCCCGCCTCGGCGAGACCGTCGTCGTCCACGGTGTACGCCTCGACGGCACGGGCCCGCGAATCCGCCTCGTCCATCCGCTCCTGGCGGCACCGATCGAGATGGCCGTGGCGCCGAGCGCCGACGGCAAGCGCTTCAGCTTCGTCGTCCCCGCCGATGCCGCCGCGCAGTCGGCGTGGGCGGCGGGCGTCTGGCGGCTGAGCCTTTTCGTCACGCCGCCCGGCAGCACGCGCGAACGACAGAGCAACGTCGTTCCCTTCGTCCTTTCGCCCGACGCCGTGATCGCTGCCGATCCGGCGCTCGGGCTGGCGGCGGCCAGCGCGACGCGCGCCGGCGTGCCGCCGACGGTTCGCGTCGTCCTGGCGGCGCGGCCGCAGGTCCTGCCGCAGCAGCGCGCCATCCTGATGCTCGATGCCTTCGAGGCGACCGCGGAGTCGCGCCTCGTCGCGACCGACCTGCTCGCGTTCGTCTATCCCGACAGCCTGCCGCCGAGCCCGCCCGCCGAGCCGTACCGGCTGCGTCTGCGCGTCGACGGCATCGACAGCGTGCTGCTCGACCGCAGCGGCCCGGTGCCGATCTTCGACCCCGGTCAGAGCCTGGCGGTGCCGGCATGAACGCGCCGCGAGACGCCTTGCCTGTGGCCACGCCGGATGCGGCGGTGCTCAATCAGCGATGGCTGAGCGCGATGGTGGCGGCGCTGCGCGAACGCCTGCGCGAGAAGTGGGCTCCTGCCGCAGCGCCGCACGGCGGCGCGGCGGGCGGCGTCGCCGGCGAGGCGGACGCCGGTGGCGCGGGCTCCGCCTTTGGCGCCGCCGACGCCAGCGTTGCAGACGCCGCTGTTGCGCTGCGCGCGGCTGCGCTCACGACGCCGCTCGAGCGCCTGACGCAGCGCTTCGGGCTCACCGGCTTCGAACGCGACCTGCTTCTGCTCGCTGCTGGGTACGAACTCGATCGGGAGCTGCGCGAGCTGCTGCAACAGCCGCCGAGCTTTTCGCTCGCGCTGGCGTGGTTGCCCGATGCGCACTGGGACGCGATCGCACCGCAGCGGCCCTTGCGCTACTGGCGGCTGCTCGAGCGGCCCGCAGAAGCCGCGCTGCTCGAAGCGCCGCTGCGCATCGACGAGCGCATCCTGCACTGCCTCACCGGCGTCGCCGCGGTCGACGAGCGTCTGCTCGGCCTCGCGAGCTTTCGTGCGGCGTCGGGCCGCGACGATCCGGCGGCACGGCATGCGGCGGCGATGCTGGCGAGCGCCGACGCCGATGGAGACTGCGCACCGCTCGTATGGATCGACGGGAAGGGCGAGGTCGTCGAGCTGACGACGATCGCGATCGACGCCGCCCACGCGGCCGGGTCGGCCGCGCTGCTCGTCTCGCTCGCCGACGTTCCCGCCGACCCGCGCGATCGCGCCGAGCTCGCTCGCCGGCTCGACCGCGAGGCGTTGCTCGCCGGGGCGGCGATTGTCCTCGCGCACGACGGCGCGAGCGAGCCGGCGGCCGAAGCAACGCGTCAGGCGCGCGCCCTGATCGAGGCGATCGCCTCGCCGGTGCTCGCCTGTGGACGCTTCGACTCCGCAGCGCTGCATGACATCGCCGACAGGCGACTGCGCCGTGTCCAGGCCGACGCCGCGGCGTGGCCGCAAGGCGCCGCGGCGCGAGCGCGACCCGCGACCGGCGGTGAGCTCGACGACGCGGTGCGCCGGGCAGCCCTACAGTTCCGCGTCTCGCAACGCGTCCTCGACGATTGTCTCGACCGCATCGACCCCGCCGCCATCGAGCCGACCGCCGACCAGCTCTGGCGGTTGCTTCGCGAAGCGAGCCGCGGCGGGCTCGACCAGCTCGCCCAACGTGTCGACGCGCGCACCGGACTGGCCGACATCGTCTTGCCACCATCGCAGCAGTCGCAGCTGCTCGAGATCGCGGCGCAGCTGCGCAACCGCCACACCGTCTACCAGGACTGGGGCTTCGGCGAGCGCGGCGAGCGCGGCCTCGGCATCGCCGCGCTGTTCAGCGGCGAGTCGGGCACCGGCAAGACGATGGCCGCCGAGGCGATCGCCAACCACGTCGGCCTCGACCTGTACCGGATCGACCTCGCGCACACCGTCAGCAAGTACATCGGCGAGACCGAGAAGAACCTGGCGCGCATCTTCGACGCCGCCGAGGCGAGCGGCGCGGTCCTGCTGTTCGATGAGGCCGACGCGCTGTTCGGCAAGCGCAGCGAGGTCAAGGACAGCCACGACCGCTACGCCAATATCGAGGTCGCCTATCTGCTGCAGCGGATCGAGGCCTACCGCGGGTTGGCGATCCTGACGACCAACCTGAAGAGCAGCCTCGACCGCGCCTTCCAGCGCCGCATCCGCTTCATCGTCAACTTCCCGTTCCCCGACGAAGCGGCGCGCCGCGTCCTCTGGCAGCGTCAGTGGCCCGAGCGCGCGCCCCTCGGCGACGTCGACGCCGAGGCGTTGGCCCGCTTGCCGCTCGCGGGCGGCCATATCCGCAGCGTCGCCCTCAACGCGGCGTTTCTCGCCGCCGAGGCGGGCGAGGCGATCGCGATGAAGCACATCGAGCTGGCGACCCAGCGCGAGGCGGCCAAGCTCGAGCGCAGCCTTCCGGATGGCGGCGCGTTCATGGCGAGGAGCCGGGTGTGAGGGTCGAGTTGCACATCGGCCGGATGGTCGTGCACGGGGCGGCCGAGCTCGATCGCGATGTGTTCGTCGAGGCCTTGCAGCGCGAGCTTGCCGCGCGCCTGCCGCCAAGCGCCGATGCGCTCGGCGCGGCGCAGCGATTTCGATCGGTCGCGGCAGGGCCGGGTGTGACCGAGACATCCCCCGCTCCTGGTCAGGGCGTGGCCGATGCAGCGGCTCGCGGCGTCGCCGCAAGGCTCCTGGGATGAACGCCGTCCCGGTTCTCGCAAGACCATCGCCATCCCGGTCGGCGAAGGTGAACAGGGACGCGGGCTCGCCGGGTCCGTTGTTGCAACGCAAGTGCCAGTGCGGCGCCACGGCGCAGGCGCTCGGCGCCGCCGGGTGTCCGCAGTGCGAGGACAAGAAGAAACTTCAGAAGAAGCTCACGATCGGCGCCAGCAACGATCCGCTCGAGCGCGAAGCGGACCGCGTCGCCGACCAGGTGCTCGCCGCGTCTGCGAGGTTCGCGGCCAGCGCGGCGACGCCGTCGATCCAGCGCCTCGCGCGGCCATCAGCCGACAGCTTCGACGGCGTGCCCGCCAGCGTCGAGCGCGTCCTGGCCAGCTCGGGCAGGTCGCTCGAGACTGCGCTCGCCCTCGACCTGGGACACCGATTCGGCCACGACTTCGCCCGGGTACGGATCCATTCCGACGCGCAAGCCGCCGAGGCGACGCGCGCGGTCGGCGCACGCGCCTTCACCGTCGGCCGCCACATCGCGTTCGGCGATGGCGAGCTGTCGCGCGGCGGGCTGCCCCTGCTCGCGCACGAGCTCACCCACACGATCCAGCAGGGAGCCACCAGAGCCGTGGGCCGCGTCGGCCGGAAGCCGGCAGCGCGACAAGGCGACACGGGCGTACTGCAGCGGCAGGACGCGAAGGAGTCGAAGACCGACGTCGCCATCGTCCTGGCCGGCGACGACATCAGCGTCGCCGAGGGAGGCGCACTGGCGCCGGTCGTGATCCGCGTCAAGAGCATGGCCCATCTCTGTTCCCAGATCGACGGTGTCGGCAAGCCGATCGGCACCTTGTTCGTGATCTCCCACGCCGACAGCTCCGGCGTGTTGCGGATCACCGGCGACGCGGGCCAGGTCAGCCTGACGATGAGCGATTTCGCCGCCGCGCTGAAGAAGTGCAAACGCATTCCCGGAGTCGTCGACTTCCGCGGCTGCAAGGTCGGCGCCGCCGGCGCGGAGGTCGAGAAGTTCGTCGATGCCTCGGGGGTCGGAAAAGCGGTCGCCACCGATTGCCCCAAGTTCTCGCAGCGCACGACGCCGATCCCTGTCGATGGCATCCCAGCAAAGAAGCCGTCACAGGGGCCGAAGACGGCGGAGGGCAAGGCGGGATTCGATGCCCAGCTGCTGCAAAACGTCGCGTCGATGAGGGCGGACAACAACAAGCCGGTGTCGCATTGCCTGGTCGGCTTCCCATCGCGAGTGCCGACGAGCAACGACCTTGCGAAGCTGCGCAAGCTGTACTGGGCCAACGAGGGCCAGTTGGTCGCAAGCTGGTCGAGCCCGGTCGACAACCGTGACTGGCAGGCGGAGTCGCGCTGCATGAAGGACCTGACGGCAACCACCTCGCCGTGTGCCCGGATCGAAAAGGCGGCGCCGACCAAGCAGCCCGCCAAGGCCAAGGGCGCGATGCTCGGATCGGAAGCGATGCCGCGTCTCGTTCTCGACCCGCAAGCCGACCCGGAAAGCCTCGCATGAAGGCCGCACCCGTCCCGGCGCGAGTCCAGCCCGACCGCAGCGCGGACTCGACGCCGTCGGCGCAAGACAGAGGTCGCGCCCAGCACGGGGGTCGCGGGGAGCGCCGCTTCGGCCATGACTTCTCCCGGGTCCGGGTGCACCAGTCGGCCGCCGATTCGCCCGAGACCCACTTCGCGCGTGCCGCTGGCGCCGCACCGCACGCGGTGCCGTATCGAGCCGAGATGGAACGTGCTTTCGCCAGGGACTTCGGCGGCGTGCGCGCGCAGCTGGGCGGTCAGGCGGCGAGAACCGGGTTGGCGCTGCTAGGCGCCTCGGCAGCGGCGCGTGGCAGCACGATGGTGTTCGCCGACAAGGCGCCGTCACGCAGGCTTGTCGCCCACGAGTTGAGCCACGTCGTCCAGGATGAGAACCGCGGCGAGGGTCGCACGCTCGCCCTGCTCACGAACGAGGCCGACGCCGAGCGCCAGGCCGACGCAGCCGCGGCCGATGTCGTGGCCGGAAAGCCCGTCGTCGTTGGCGCCCTGCCGGCGCGCCGGGTGCACCGCCAGCCGGCGAGCCGCGACGACGAGCCCGACCTCCTCGCACTGATCGAAGGCGCCACGACGATCGACGAGCTTCGCGCCATCGACGACGCGATCGTGGGCGGCGAACGCGACGGCGCCAACCTCGTCATCGTCTACAACTCGATCGAATACATCGTCGCGGCGGAAGCGTACGACCGCCTCGTCGCGAAGACCGCTGCGAAGCAGAGCGAAGTCCTGGCCATGTCGCATCCGGCCCTCGGGTTGACGCTGGACCAGCGCATCGACGCCGCGGTTGCTGCGGGCGATCGGGACGAGATCGTCGATCTGCAGCTGCTGATCCAGAGCGCGGTCAACTGGAACGAGGCGAAGGAGGTCGAGAGCGGGAAGAAGTTTCCGATCTGGCGGGTAGCGCTGCGCACCGGAGAAGAGCTCAAGGTCGAGGCCGAGACGGTGCGCGCCGCTCTGGTCAAGGTCAACAAGGTCGCGCCGAAGTCGATCGACCAGTCGACTCCGAAGGAAGTTGCGCTGCAGAACCTGCAACTCGGCTTTCGCATCGCCGGCGATCGCAAGCTCGCCGACGGCCTGTGGACCGGCAGCGGAGGTTCGAGCGTCAGCGTCACGTTGTCGCGCTCGGAGCTCAAGATCGCATTCAGCCCCGGGCTGGGGGTGCACAAGCTGCTGATGCGCATCGCCAGCGTGAACGCCGTGACGCTGATCTTTCTCACCGGTGCGATCCGCGTCGACGCCAGCCGCGACAACGACGCATTCAAGGAGACCGTGCAGGAGACCGTCGAGGAGACGATCCGCACCGAGCTCTACGCCTTGCTGAAGGGGACCGCGTTCGAGAAGGCGGGCTACGACCCGTTCGCGGACAAGGCGCTCGCCAAGCACCTGGACGAGTTCAAGACGAAGCTGAGTTCCGGCGGCGGCACGACCGACGATGACCAGGTCGGTGCGGCCGACCTGTCGGCATTCCGGGTCGGCGCGAAACTGAAGCTGCCCGGCGGCTTCAGCCAACTCGACCCGAAGCAGACCGGCCTGGTCGTCGCTCCCGGCGCGGTCTTCGACATCTCGATCGAGTCCGCGGGCTCGCTGGCCGGCGGCAACCTCGACTCAATGAAGAAGCTGACGCTGTCGACCGGCGGCGTCACGCTGCAATCCAAGGGCACTCCGGCCGTCAAGCTGACGCGGCTGCGCGTCAACCGCGGCGGCACGGTCACGCTCGAAGCCTTCGAGCTGCTCGGCGGCGTCAAGGACGCGGCCGACATCGAGCAGCTCGGCAGGATGCTGGGAACCATGATCGGACTGGGGGCAGCGGGAGTCCCTGACCGGGCGGCGCTGGACGCCGCGGCCGGCACCAATCCGAAAGCGGAGCTTGTCGAAGGCCTGACCAAGGGCATGATCGAAAAGCAGTTCACGGCGGCCGTGCAAAAGCTGATCCGCGACAACGCAGCCGCCATTCCCGGCGTCGATCTCCTCAAGGCGACAGGAGTGCAGCCATGAGCTCCTTCGACCACGACGGTCGGCGTACTGGCCGAGGCGACTCGCCCATCGCAGTCATCGGCGTTGCCAAGCGATCGGAGGTGACCGACGACCGGCTCGGGCCGGCAGCGGCACCGCTCGATCCCGCAGTCCGGTCCGCGATGGAGACGAGCTTCGGCCACGACTTCACGCGCGTTCGTGTCCATGCCGACCCAGCGTCGGCCCGTTCGGCGCACAGCAGGAACGCTCGCGCCTATGCCAGCGGCGAGGACATCGTCTTCGCCAGCGGGCAATACGCGCCCCACACCGCTCGCGGCAAGGAGTTGCTGGCGCACGAGCTCGCCCATGTCGTGCAGCAGCGGCGGTTCGGCCCGAGCGATCGCGCCGAGGAGCGGGCCAATGCCGCCGCGGCCAGCGTCATGCGCGGCCGAGCCGTCGATGCCCGGCAACTCGGAGCGGCTGCGCCCGGCGTGCAGTGCCAGCCGGTCGAGCCCGAGCTCGACGCGCCGCTGCTGAAGCTCGAGTTCGCTCCGTTCTCGATCCCGTACCGCTATTTCGCTCCCGCGTTTCCGTCGCTCTATCCGCCGCTGGGTGGAGTCGAGGAGTCCGGCCTCGTGCCGCCGCTCTCGCTTGGCGACTCGCCGGGCGCTGCGCAACCGTTGCCGCCCCTCAGCGAAACGAAGATCACGCCGTCGAGCGGGCAGGAGTTTCGATACCCGCAGCTCCCCCCACGCGGCTTGGGAACGACACCCGCCGTTCCGTCGCTCGCGCAGCCGCCCGGGCTCGATCCGATGGCCGACACCGGTCCGCTCGCGCCGACCGCGGACGACTGGTCTCCGCCCGAGCCGATCCCCGGCAAGGACCCCGAGCCTGCCGGCGCCGATCTGCCGTCGCGCGTCGGCGTCGGCGACGTCGGCCAGTTCAGCCTCGGTCTGCGCTTCGGCTTGCCGGTCCCGGGGCGGGCCAAGCCCGGAACGCCGCCCGACCGACGCCCGCAGGAGATCGGCGTTGCCGGCGCCGGGCCGTCGACGCTGTCGTTCAGCGACTTCCAGTTCGAGCTGTTCGACATGCACATGAACGGCCAGCCCGAAGGCTTCGCGGCGATCGACATGGGCGAGCTGGCGAAGGTCTCCTTCAGCATTCTCTCGACGCACATCGCGCCGGATCTCTTCAAGCAGTTGTCGGAGTCGCTGGCCGGCAAGGAAGGACCTCCCTTCCAGCTCGATCTCACGGTGACCGGCGATTTTCAAGGCGGCGGCATCACGTTTTCGATGCCGTTCGACCAGGCGCCGAAGCCGTACCGAAGGCCGGAACCATGAGCGGACTGACGACCTCCCCGAAGCTGATCAAGGGCGGCCTCGTCGTCCTCGACGCCGCGACCGGCGCCGTCAAGCGGACGATCGCGCTGCAATACAACCCCGACACGCTGAGCCGGACCTACCAGGTGCAAGGCGTCGGCGGCGAGGGCGGCGGTGACCGGGCGCAGCCGTTCCGGCTCAAGGGGCCGGCGATCGAATCGATCAAGCTCGACGCCGAGATCGACGCCACCGACGCGCTGGAGCTTCCCGACCAGAACGCCGACACGCTGCAGTTCGGCATCGCGCCGCAGATCGCGGTCCTCGAGGCGCTGGTCAATCCGAGCGTCGCCGAGCTGCAGGCGCTGGCAGAGCTGTCGGCGCAGGGAACGCTCGAGATCGTCCCGCCGGAAGCGCCGCTCGTGCTGTTCGTCTGGGGCGCGGCGCGGGTCGTGCCGGTGCGGGTGACCGACTTCTCGGTCACCGAGGAAGCCTTCGATCCGCTGCTCAATCCGTTGCGCGCCAAGGTGAGTCTGGGCCTGCGCGTGATGAGCACCGACGACCTCGGCTTCGACCACCGCGGCAGCAGCGTCTTCATCAACCACCTGCGCGCGCGCGAATCGCTCGCCGGCAAGAGCAGGGCGGCATCGCTGCAGACGATCGGCCTCACCCGGCTGCCGTTGTGAAGCGACGGTGCGCCGAACGAATCATGAGCAACGGAGGCCAGACTCGATGAACGATCCGGTGCAGATGCTGATCGACGCCGGCGCGATCCCGAGCACGCCGTTCGATGCGCAAAGCCGCTACCGCGGCGTTCCCCTCGCGGTCTGGCAGCCGCGCGCCGACGATCCGCCGCGCGCCTACGTGCGGCGCCGCTTCATCCCCGCGCCGAGCCGGATCGCGGTGGCGGCGCGCCATGTCGTCGCCGGCCACGACCGGCCCGACCTGCTCGGGGCGACGCATCTCGGCGACCCGCTGCTGTACTGGCGCCTCGCCGACGCCAACGCGGTCATCGATCCGCACGAGCTGACCGACACGCTCGGCCGCCTCGTCGCCATCCCGCTGCCCGAGGGCATGTAGCCATGCACAAGCTGCAAGGTGGCATCAAGCTGTCGCTCCGCGTCGGGCCGGTGCCCCTTCCCGCGCCGAGCCCGCTGATCGAGGCGCTGAGCTCGGTCACGGTGCAGTCCGGCTCGGGCGAGACCCAGTCCGGCTTCGAGCTGACCTTCGACCTGCCGGCGCGCTCGCCGCTGCGCACGCTTTTCCTGCTGACCGGCGGCGGCAGCCTGCCGCTGATGCGCGTCGTGCTGGTGGTGCAGATCGGCGGCCGCGCGGAATCGATCATCGACGGCGTCACCACCAACGTCGAGACGCAGCCCGGGGAAGGCGGCGTCGGCAAGATCGTCGTCAAGGGCAAGGACCTGAGCGCGCTGATGGACATCATCGAGTTCACCGGCCTGCCGTATCCGGCGATGCCGCCGGCCGCGCGGGTGGTGCTCGCGCTCGCCAAGTACGCCGCCTTCGGCGTGATCCCGCTCGTCATTCCGAGCATCGCCGAAGACCTGCCGATCCCGATCGAGCGCATCCCGCAGCAGCGCGGCACCGACTACGCCTACATCACCGCCCTGGCGCAGCAGTGCGGCCACGTCTTCTATCTCGAGCCCGGCCCGGCGCCGGGGGCGTCGAAGGCGTATTGGGGGCCGGAGATCCGCGTCGGCGAGGCGCAGCCCGCGCTGACCGTCAACATGGACGCGCTGACGAATGTCGAGTCGCTGAGCTTCAACTTCGACAAGGAGAAGAAGACGATGCCGATCGTCTACTTCCAGGAGCTGCTCAGCAAGGCGCCGATCGGCATCCCGATCCCGGACATCACGCCGCTCAATCCGCCGCTCGGCATCGTGCCGCCGCTGCCGCCGCAGATCGTGAGCCTCGACGACACGTCGCAGAAAGGACCGATCGGCGCGCTCATGGCAGGGCTTGCCTACGCCGGCCAGCACAGCGATTCGGTGTTCGGCTCCGGCTCGCTCGACGTCTCGCGCTACGGCCGCCTCCTGAAGTCGCGCCAGCTCGTCGGCGTGCGCGGCGCGGGCTTGCCGTTCGACGGCCTCTACTACGTGAAGAGCGTGACGCACGACATCAAGCGCGGCGAATACAAGCAGAGCTTCTCGCTCGCGCGCAACGCCCTGGTGTCGACCCTCCCCACGGTGCCCGTATGAGCGCCGGTCCCTTCTACGGCAAGTACCGCGGCACGGTGATGAACAACATCGATCCGCTGCTGATCGGCCGCATCCAGGCGATGGTGCCCGACGTCGCCGGCTTCCTGCCCTCGAGCTGGGCAATGCCGTGCGTGCCGGTCGCCGGCATCAACATGGGCCTCTTCACGGTGCCTCCGATCGGCGCCGGCGTCTGGATCGAATTCGAGCGCGGCGACCCCGACCATCCGATCTGGGTCGGCGGCTACTGGGGCAGCGCGGCCGAGACGCCGGCGCTGGCGAAGGCGGTGCCACCGGGGCTCGCCGGGATCACGCTGCAGACGACGCTGAAGAACGGCATCGTCATCAGCGACACGCCGGGACCGGCCGGCGGCATCCTGATCCAGACGACGACCGGCGCGATGGTCTCGGTCAGCGACATCGGCATCGTGATCTCGAACGGCAAGGGCGCGGTCATCAACATGACCGGCCCGACGACCGACGTCAACCTCGGCGCGCTGACCATCGTCTAGCGCCGACCGACCGGAACGACGATGCCCGCGCCCGTCCTCCATCTCGGTGCCACCGTGCTGTGCTCGCACGCGGGCCAGGCGACGCCGCTGGCGCCGTTCCCGCGCGTGACGGTGTCGGGTCAGCCGGTGGTGACGCTGACGAGCCCTTACGCGATCGCCGGCTGCGCGCTGGCGAGCACGTCGTCTCCCCCCTGCGTGACCGGCCAGTTCGTCAGCGGCGCCGTTCGCGTGCTCGCAGGCGGCACGCCGCTGGCGACCTTGATCGGCTCCTCGGTGTGCACGCCCACGGGCTCGCCGATGCTGCCCGTCTCCGCGCAACCGCGCGTGCTGGCGAGCTGAGCGGGAGAACGAAATGGCAACGCTCGACCACCCGTATCACTTCGACAGCCAGGGCCGCACCGCGACGACCGGCGCGCGCGACCACATCCGCGATCTGATCGAGCAGGTGCTGTTCACCTCGCCCGGCGAGCGGGTCATGCGCCCCGACTTCGGGGCCGGCCTCCTGCAGCTGGTGTTCGAGCCCAACAGCGCCGCCATCGCCGGCACCGCTCAGTTCCTCGTCATGAGCGGCCTGCAGCGCCACCTCGCGCACCTGATCGCGGTCGAGTCGGTGAACGTCGAGCCGCTCGACGCCACCCTGCAGGTGACCATCGTCTACCGCGTGCTCGAAGACGGCAGTGTGCAGCAGGCCGGCTTCACGGTTCCGCCGGGCGGAGGCGGGCCATGAGGCAGATCTGCTGCGACGTGCGCCGGCTCGAGGTGCTGCGCCAGTTCGGCAGCGCCAACGCGATCGAGTTCCTCGAGGTGCGGGACCTGCTCGAGCCGATCGAGGACTTGCGCCAGCGGACGCTCTTCGTGCGCCTGCTGCGACCCGGCTTCGCGCTCGCGGCCGACAACATCCGCATCGACGGCGGCGCGCGCGTCGCGACCGTGCCGGTGGAGTGGGCTGCGGCGGCCGACGCGCTGCCGCCAGGGACCGACCCCGAGCTGGTCGACGGCATCGACGACCTCGCGCGCACGCTCGTCGTTCGCACCGCGCTCGCCGGCGACTTCTCGCGCTACACGCTGCGCCTGCTCGCCGCCTCGGGAAGCGATCAGCCGCCGGCCGGCTTCGACCCCAAGCTGGCGCAGATCGAGTTCTCGTTCAAGGTCGAGTGCCCGTCGGATTTCGACTGCGCCGCGTGCACGCCGTGCCCGCAGGACGAGGTCGCTGCTCCAGCGATCGACTACCTGGCGAAGGACTACCCGGGGCTGCGCCGGCTGATGCTCGACCGGCTCAACCTGCTGAGCCCCGGCTGGACCGAGCGCTCGGCCGCCGACCTCGGCGTCGTGCTGGTCGAGCTGATGGCGTATGCGGCCGACAACCTGTCGTACCGCCAGGACGCGATCGCCAGCGAGGCGTATCTCGCGACCGCGCGCAAGCGCGTCTCGGTGCGGCGCCACGCGCGCCTGGTCGACTACGCGCTGCACGAGGGCTGCAACGCGCGCGCCTGGGTGCACCTCGAGGTCGATGCCGACGTCGTCCTGCCCGCGGGCAGCGTGCTCCTGACGCGCAGCGCCGATCTGCCCGCACGCCTCGCGCCCGACAGCCGCGAGCTGCGCGACGCGCTCGCCGGCGGCGCGACCGTGTTCGAGACGGCGCACGAGAAGGCACTGTTCGGCGACCTCAACCGGCTGCAGATCTACACCTGGGGCGACCGCGGCTGCTGCCTGCCGCGCGGCACGACGCACGCGACCTTGCGCGGCGCGCATCCCGATCTGCGCGCTGGCGACGTGCTGGTGTTCGAGGAGGTGCTGAGCCCGACCCGCCACACGCACGCCGACGCCGACCGCGCGCGCCGCTGGGCAGTCCGGCTGACGGCGGTGCAGGAGGCGGTCGATCCGAGCGGGCAGCTGTTCGACGAGCCACCCGTCGACGGCCCGCTGCCGCTCACCGAGATCGACTGGGACGGCGACGACGCGCTGCCGTTCGCGCTCTGCGTCGGCATCCAGGACCGGCCCGACCTCGTCATCAGCGAGGTGCTGGGCAACATCGTGCTCGCCGACCACGGCCAGACCGTGTTCGAGGAGCCGCTCGGCACGGTGCCCGAGCCGACGCTGAAGTACGTGGCCGAGGCGGCTTGCTCGCGCCACTGCGAAGCCGGCGAGACCGATTGGACCCCGCCGCGATTCCGCCCGGCGCTCGGCCTGGCGCCGCTGACGCAGGGCTTCGCGCTCGCAGCCGACCTGCTGGTGCCTGCGACCGACATCGAGACGTGGTTCTCGGCGCGTCGGCTCGTCGCTCGCGACCCGCACGACGCGCTGCCGCAGGTCACTCGCCTGGTCGGCGACGACCTCGGCACGCCGAACGACTGGTCGGTCCGGCGCGACCTGCTCGCCAGCGCGGACAGCGCGCGCCACTTCGTCGTCGAGATCGAGAACGACGGCACCGCGCTGCTGCGCTTCGGCGACGACGCCCACGGCGAGCGGCCGAACGCCGGCACCGCGTTTCGTGCCACTTACCGCGTCGGCAACGGCAGCGCCGGCAACGTCGGTGCCGACTCGATCGCCCACGTCGTCAGCGTGTCCGACGCGTTCGCCGCCGTGCGCAACCCGCTGCCGGCCGCCGGCGGCATCGAGCCCGAGGACGTCGAAGCGGCCCGGCGCGACGCGCCCGAAGCGTTCCGGACGCAGGAGCGCGCCGTCACCGCGGCCGACTATGCCGCCGCCGCCGAGCGGCGCAGCGACGTGCAGCGCGCCGCGGCGACGTTCCGCTGGACCGGCAGCTGGCACACCGTCTTCGTCAGCGCCGACCGCTTCGGCGCTGCGCCGGTCGATGCGCCGTTCGAGGCGCGCTTGCGGCGCCATCTCGAGCGCTTCCGGATGGCGGGCTACGACCTCGAGGTCGATGCGCCGCGTCACGTTCCGCTCGACATCGCTCTGCACATCTGTGTGCTGCGCGATCACTTCCGCGCGCCGGTGCTGCGCGCCGTCGCGCTCGAGCTCGGCCAAGGGGTGCTGCCCGACGGACGCCTCGCGGCGTTCCATCCCGATCGCTTCTCGTTCGGCGACCCGGTCTACCTGAGCCGAATCGTCGCCGCGGCGCAGGCTGTTCCCGGTGTCGAAGCGGTGTCCGTGCTGAAGTTCGAGCGGCTCGGCGCACCCGACCCGGCGGCGATCCGCAACGGCGTGATCGCGATCGGGCGGCTCGAGATCGCGCGCCTCGACAACGACCCCAACTTCCAGGAGCGTGGCCGGCTCCAGCTCGTCGGTGGAGGTGGCAAATGAGCGACGGCAGCGCCCCGTGCAGCGCGAACCTGCAGGTTCCCGCCGAAGCCTGCGGCTGCTGCGAAGGCGTCGACGCGAGCACGCCGGTGAGAAGCGACAACCGGATCGGCCTCGGTGCCATCTCGTACCGCATCGGCCAATGGCGCGACTTCAGGGCGAGCCTGATCGCCGGCCTGTCGTCGAGCGAGCATGCCGCGCTCGATCCGTTGCGAACGCGCGAGAACGCCGATTTCACGATCGGCCTGCTCGACGCCGTCGCCTGCGCCGCCGACGTGCTGACCTTCTACCAGGAGCGCATCGCCAACGAGTCGTACCTGCGCACCGCGGTCGAGCGGGTGTCGCTGCAGGAGATGGCCAAGCTGATCGGCTACCGGCTGAAGCCCGGCGTCGCCGCCGAGACCCCGCTCGCATTCGCGCTCGAGCCGCCGAAGCTGCCGCCGCCCGGCCTGCCGCCCGACCCGGGCGCCTTCGTCACCGGCATTCCGGCGCTGCTCACGCTCGATGCGGGCCTGAGGGTGCGCAGCATCCCCGGTCCCGGCGAGAAGCCGCAGACCTTCGAGACGGTCGAAGCGATCGACGCTCGCCCCGAGTGGAACGCGATGCGCGCGGTGACCTCGGTCGACAGCCTGGTCGGCAACGGCGCGACCGAAGTGTGGCTGCGCGGCGTCGACACGCGCCTGGCGCGCGGCGACTGGTTGCTCTTCGTCGGCGCCGAGTTCGACGCCAGCAGCGGCTCCGAGCGCTGGGACGCGCGTCGCCTGATCGCGGTCGAGCCCGACGCCGCCAACGAGCGGACCCGCGTCGCCTGGACGACACCGCTTGCCAACGTCAGCGCGCTCGCTGCACCCGCGGTGCAGCCGAGCGTGCACGCGTTGCGCCAGCGCGCCTCGGTGTTCGGCCACAACGCGCCTGCGTGGACGGCGATGAGCAGCGAGTTCCGGACCAACTACCTCGACGGCGCGACCGACTCCGGCGAATGGCCGGACTTCGATATTCACCACGGCGTCTTGCTGGGATCGCTCGGCTCGCTCGACAGCGCGATCGCCGCGCCGTCGCTCGGCCTGGGCAGCGCGATCTCGGCGCCTTTGCTCGGATCGAGCAGCGCGATTTCCGCGCCCTTGCTCGGACTGGACAGCGCGATCTCAACCTCCTCGCTCGGACTGAGCAGCGCGCTCTCCACGCCCTCGCTCGGACTGAGCGACGCGCTCGCCACGCCGTCGCTCGCCGCCGGCCCGACGACGGTGAGCCTCGACAACAGCTATCCGAAGATCGTCGCGCCGGGCCTGGCGCTGCTCGTCAAGCCGGGACTCAGCGAGCTCTACCAGGTCACCCAGGTCAGCGAGCGGTCGCGCGCCGAGTTCGCGATCTCGGGCAAGTCGACGGTGCTGACGGTGAGCGGTGACGATCTCTCCCGCTTCAGCGACGCCGTGCGCACCCTGGCCGTGTACGCCGAGAGCGAGGTCCTGGCCCGCGGCCAGGCGCCCAAGACCGCGCCGGTCGGACTGGCGTCGATCGACGTCGTCGGCGACGTGCATGCGCTGCCCGCGGGCCGGCGCCTGATCGTCAAGGGCCTGCGCCAGGACAACGGCCAGCCGGTCGTGCATGCGACGACGGTCGTCTCCGCGAGCGTCGGCGCCGGCGGAAACACGGTGCTCGCGATCGATCCGCAGCTGCCTTCGTTGTTGCGCCGGGCGAGCGTCGTCGTCTTCGGCAACGTCGCGCAGGCCACGCACGGCGAGACGGTGACCGAAGTGCTGGGCGGCGGCGACGCAGCGCGTCCGCATCAGCGCTTCGAGCTCAAGCGTCTGCCGCTGACGTACCGCAGCGCGAGCAACGAGATCGGCGCCGACAGCCAGCTGAGCGTTCGCGTCGGCGACGTCGAATGGCGGGAGCTGCCGACCTTGTTCGGCGCCGGGCCGAACGACCGCGTCTACACGCTGCGCACCGACGAGCAGGGCAAGTGCTGGGTCCAGTTCGGCGACGGCGTCCGCGGCGCGCGGCTGCCCACGAGCGTGAACAACGTGCGCGCCACCTACCGCCAGGGGCTGGGGCAGGACGGCAACGTCGACGCCGAGCAGCTGACGCAGCTGCAGACGCGGCCGCTCGGCCTGAAGAGCGTCGCCAATCCGCTGCCGGCCTCGGGCGGCAGCGACGCCGAGCCCGCCGACCAGGCGCGGCGCAGCATGCCGCTCGGCACCCGGACGCTCGGGCGCGCGGTATCGCTCCTCGACTACGAGGACTTCGCGCTCGCCTTCGCAGGCGTCGCCAAGGCGCAGGCGCGGGTGCTGCACCTGGGCGGTGGCCCGACGATCTCGATCACGCTCGCCGGTCAGGATGGCGCGCCGATCGCCGCCGGCAACCCGATCCACGACGGCCTCGCGCAGGCGCTGCGCGACCACGGCGACCCGCACGTTCGGATCGCCCTGATGTCGTTCCAGTCGAGCCCGTTCCGGATCGGCCTGAAGGTCAAGCGCGACCCGGCCTACGAGCGCGAGACCGTGCTGGCTGCCGTCGAGGCGGCGCTGCGCACGCAGTACGGCTTCGATCGAAGGTCGCTCGGCCAGCCGGTGCAGCAGTCCGACGTGATCGCGACCGCGCACTCGGTCGCCGGCGTCGTCGCGGTCGACCTCGATCTGCTCTACGGCGGCAGCGCGCCGTGGTTCCAGCTCTTCCCGTCGCGGCAGCGGCGCCTGCTCGCTTCGCAGATGCGGGTCGTGGGCGGCGTCGCTCGCCCGGCCGAGCTGCTGACCCTGCACCCGGGCCCGCTGGCGAAGCTCGAGGAGATGCCATGACCAGCCTCGCCGCCGATCGGCTGTACGCGCTGCTGCCGGCCATCTACCGGATCCGCGACCAGGCGCAGGGCGAGCCGCTGCGCGCGCTGATCGGCCTGGTCGCCAAGGAGTTCCAGGCGCTGGAGGAAAACGTCGAGCAGCTCTACGACGACCAGTTCATCGAGACCTGCGCGGACTGGGTCGCGCCGTACATCGGCGACCTGATCGGCTATCGGCCGCTGCATGGCGTCGCGCCGCGCATCGCCTCGCCGCGCGCCGAGGTCGCCAACACGATCGCCTACCGGCGCCGCAAGGGCACGGCGGCGATGCTCGAGCAGCTCGCCCGCGACGTCACCGACTGGCCGGCGCGCGCGGTCGAGTTCTTCGAGCAGCTGGCGGTGACGCAGTACATGAACCATCCGCGCCTGCATTCGCTGGCGAGCGCCAACCTGCGCTCGCTGCGGGCGATGCGCCAGCTCGGCGGCGCCTTCAACAGCGTCTCGCACACGCCGGAGATGCGGCGGCCCGAAGGTGGCGCGGGCCGCTACAACATCCCCAACGTCGGCATCTTCCTGTGGCGCCTGGCGCCGTTCGCGCTGACCGACGTTCCGCTCGTCGCCGACCCCGGGGATCCGAGCGGCCGGCGCCTGCGCTTCAATCCGCTCGGCGCGGATCGGCCGCTGTTCCGGCTGCCGCTCGACGAGACCCAGATCTCGCACATCGCCGAGCCGGCCAACGTGCCCGACCCGATCGACCTGCGCCTGATGGCCCTCGACGTCCGCGCGGCCGAGGCAGATCCGGCGCTGCACACCGACTACGGGCGCGAGTCCAGCCTCGTGCTGGCGCGGCCGAACGCCGACCCGAGCCTGCCGCCGACACCGGTGCCGCTCGCCGAAATCTGGGTCTGCGATCTGCGCGACGTGCCCGGCGGCTGGGCACACGAGGCGGTGCTCGCGTCGGACCGCATCGCCATCGATCCGCGTCTCGGCCGGGTCCTGCTCGGCAGCGGCGTGAGCGGACCGATGGTCGGAACGCACCGCTACGGCTTCGCGCGCGCGATCGGCGGCGGCGAGTACGAGCGCATCCCTTCCGGAGAAGCGCTCGTGCCGCAGCGCAGCGCGGCGCGCGGCGAGGCGCTGCAGCCGCACCTCGATGCGATCGCGGCGGGCGGCAGGCTGGTCATCGACGACAGCCTGACCTACGCCGAAACGCCGGTCTTTCGCGTCGACGACGTGACCGGCGCGGGGCTGGCGGGCCACGAAGTCGTCGTCGCCGCCGCCAACGGTGCGCGACCGCTGATCGCCGCCGGCGCGACGGTCGAGCTGCAGATCGGCGCGCGCGGGACGCTCGTCCTTGACGGCCTCGTGATCGGCGGCGCGGCGCTGCGCCTTGCGGCCGCCGGTGACGACGAGCCGCGCCACCTGGTGCTGCGCCATTGCACCCTCGTGCCCGGCCTCGCGCTGCAAGGCAACGGCGATGCGCAAAGCCCGGGTGCGCCGAGCTTGATCGTCGCCGACGGCTTCGCGACCGTCACGCTCGAGCAATGCATCGTCGGCGCCTTGCGCGTCGTCGGCGATGCCGAGCTGAAGATCGTCGAGTCGATCGTCGACGCCGGCGCGGACGACGGCGTCGCGCTGGAAGGGGTCGACGCCGGTGCGCCCGGGGCGGCGCTCACCGTCTGCGACAGCACGGTGTTCGGCAAGCTCCATGCACGCCTGTTGCCGATGGCGAGCAACACGCTGTTCTTCGCCCGCGTCGCCGCGGCCGACCTGCCCGCGTGGCGGGCGCCGGTCTGGATCGAGCGCAAGCAGGAAGGCTGCGTGCGGTTCTCGTTCGTCCCGGACGGCTCGCTCGTGCCGCAACGCTTTCATTGCGTTCCCGATCTCGCGCATCCCGACGCGCTGCCCCATTTCACCTCCCAGCGCTATGCCGATCCGGGCTATGCGCAGCTGCGCCGTTCGTGCGACCGCGCGATCCGCGAAGGCGCCGACGACGGCGGCGAGATCGGCGCGATGCATCCGCTGCACCAGCCGCTGCGCGAGGCCAACCTTCGCCTCCGCCTGGACGAGTACCTGCGCTTCGGCCTGCACGCCGGAATCTTCTACGTCACCTGATGAAGCTCTCAACGAGGAACCGCCATGGGTGCTGACTTCTCGAGAATCCGCAGCGATCCGCTGCTCGACTTCGCCGGCGTGGAGCTCAAGCAGGGCGGCGTCGTCCTCGACGCGGACTTCAACGAGCTCGGCGCGGTCATCGACCGGCGCCTGCGTGCGCTGGCGAGCGACGTCCTCGGCCGCAGCAGGGTGTCGTCGACGACACCCCTGGGGTTTCGCGTCACCGTGCAGGGCGGCATGCTGCGCATCGATCCGGGCCGGCTCTATGTCGACGGCCTGCTGGCGGAGAACCACGGCGCGCCGTCCGACGACGCCAGCGATCGCCTGTTCGATCCGCTCCTCGCCGAGCCGGCCTTCGCCGACCCGCTGACGTACGACGCCCAGCCTTACCTGCCGAGCCCGCCCGCGCTGCCGACCGGCGGGCGCCACCTCGTCTACCTCGACGTCTGGAACCGGCAGGTCACGCATCTCGAGCGGCCCGCGCTGGTCGAGCCTGCGGTCGGCGTCGAGAGCAGCTCGCGCGTGCAGACCGTCTGGCAGGTGCGCGTGCATCCCCGCGTCGGCAACGCGACCTGCGCCACCCCCGACGACGACATCGCGCGCTGGTCGGCGCTGACGGCGCCGTCGACCGGCCGCCTGACGACCGGAACCTTCGAGGTCCCGCCCGCCGACGACCCCTGCGAGCTGCCCCCGTCGGGCGGCTACCGCGGCCTCGAGAACCAGACCTACCGGATCGAGATCCACGATCCCGGCGACGCCGGCGCGGGGGCGACCTTCAAGTGGTCGCGCGAGAACGCCAGCGTCGGCAGCCGGGTCGCGAGCGTGGTGTCGGCCACCGAGCTCGAGCTGCACTCGCTGGGCCGCGACGACGTGCTTCGATTCAACAGCGACGACTGGGTCGAGATCGTCGACGACCAGCGCGAGTTCTCGCAGCGCAGCGGCGAGATGCGCCGCATCACCGTCAACGAGTCGGCACGACGCATCACCTTCGCGCCGGCGTTGCCTGCCGAGATGCTGCCCGCGGCGTTCCCGGACGCCGAGTTCCCGGCGCAGCGGAACCTGCGCGTCATCCGCTGGGACCAGAACCACGACGTGCTGTCGGTCGCCGCCGACGGCACGACGCCGGTGTTCCAGGATCTCGACGCCGGCACGAGCGGCGTCATCAACGTGCCGCCGGCGGGCACGACGCTGCTTCTCGAGCATGGGGTGACGGTGCGGTTCTCGGCCGCCGCGCCGGTCGCGACGGGAGCGCCGACGTTTCGGGCTGGCGACCACTGGGTCGTTGCCGCGCGCACCGCGGACGCGTCGATCGAGGAGCTCGATGCAGCACCGCCGCGCGGCATCCACCACCACTACGAGCGGCTCGGCATCTGGGACGTGGCGGCCGGCGAGGTCAGCGATTGCCGCCACGGGTGGCCGCCGCCAGGGGGCGGGGAGGATTGCAGCTGCACGGTCTGCGTGTCGCCCGACTCGCACGCCGACGGCTCGCTGACGATCCAGGGCGCGATCGATCGCATCCGCGACAGCGGCGGCACGGTCTGCCTCGCCGTCGGCCAATATGCGCTGCGCGCCCCGTTGCAGTTGAACGGCGTTCGCGCGATCACGATCCGTGGCCACGGCGCGGCCACGGTGCTCGTCGCGCCCGAGGGCGCCGCCCACGTCGGCGGCAGCGTCGCGGTGACGATCGAGGACCTGGCGCTGCTGTCGCTCGCCCGCCGCTCGGCGATCGTCGTCCGCAGCGTCATGGGGCTGACCTTGCAGCGGCTCCTGATCGCCGTCGTCGGCAACCCCGACACGCAGGGCGCGGCGATCGCGCTGACCGGTGTGGCCGCGGGGCTGGTGATCCGCGACAACGTGATCTTCGGCCCGATCGGCATTCGCGGCGGGGAAGCCGCGGCCGGCAACGACGACCCGCCGCCACTCGCGTTTCTCATGACGGCGCTGATGCGGATCGAGGACAACCTGCTGTGGTGCGAACGCCAGGCGGTCGCGCTTGCCGGCCCCGTGCTGCATCTGCTCGGCAACCGGATCGTCGGCAACGAGGTCGTCGGCGGCCGCCAGGGCGGGATCACCGTGCTCGGCCTCGCCGCGGCGGGCGCGTCGATGAAGATCTGCGACAACAGCCTGAACGTCTCGGGTGCAGGCATCACGGCCGGAGTCGACGGGCTCTGGGTCGAGGGCAACAAGGTCGCGTCGCTCACCGATGCAGCCACCCGCGTCGCCGGCAGCTCGGGGATCACGCTCACGAGCGGGCTCGACCCGAACGGTTCCGACCAGTGCCAGGTCCTCGCCAACCAGGTCAGCGGCTTCGACGCTGCCGGGATCCGCATCGCCGCGCCGGTGAAGCAGATGATGGTCAAGCTCAACATCGTGAGCGGCTGCGGCAACGGGATCGTCGCGGAAGACGACGCGCGCGCCGGCCACCTGTCGATCGAGAACAACCAGGTCAGCGACATCGGCCAGCGCGGCGCGGCCGCCAACGCCGAGATCGTGGGCATCGGCCTGGTTCGTGCCGACAGCGCCAGCGTGGTCGGCAACCGCGTGCAGCGCATCGGCGTGCTCGCCACGAACGCCGCGCTGCGGGCCGGAATCGCCGCGACGGCGGTGCAGCGGCTGCACATCGCCGGCAACGACATCACCGACGTCGCGCCGCCGGGGAACTTCGAAGCGGGGCTCGGCGCCGGCGTGCTGGTGCGTCCGCCGTACGGACACCTGGCGATCGCCGACAACCAGGTCGATCGGGACTCCAAGGGTTCGGCGCAGCCGGGGGGCCGCTTCGTCGCACTGAGGGTCGACGACGCAGCCGCCCAGACACCGAACTCGCGCGTCGGCTCCTACGCGGCGTTGCGAGTCAACCCGACCACGACCCTGGTGCTCGGCGCGAGGCGGGCTTTCGTCGTCAGCGCCGCAGTGAGCGAGGCGGCCGCTGCGCTACCGACGGCTAACGTCAGCGTGCGCGGCAACAAGCTGAGCGCAAGCGGCCGGTTGCCTGCCGTTCTGATCGACGCTGCGGGCGATTGCCAGTTCAGCGAGAACCGGTGCGAGCTTCGCAGCGGCAGCGACGCTGCCGTTCGCCTCATCTGCGGCACGACCATCGTCAATGCCAACCGGGTGCTCGGCGGCGAGGTCTCGATCGACATCCGCGGCGATCCGAAGCGGGTGACCGTGCTCGGCAACATCACCGACCGCGCCATCAACCTCGGGAACGGCTTGCCGCCACCCTGGGAAGCGCTGAACATTCGCGTCTGACTGCGGGAGGAACATCGTGCCGCGCACATTCGTCATCTCCAAGACCACCACCCTGAAGGCATTGACCGCGCAGCTGTCGACCGATGCCTCCGCCAACGACGACAACGCCCCCGCCGTCAATCTGGCCACGCTGCAGCGGCTCAATCCGCACATCTCCGACCTGGCCCGCATTCCCGCCGGGACCGTCGTGTTCGTCCCCGACACGCCGAACGCGCGCGGCGCCACCAGCTCGGTCGGCGGCCAGGGCTTCCAGGAATTCGCGGAGCGGGCCCGGCAGGCCGGCGTGTCGACCACCGAACGCGTCAGCGCGAGCTACAGCGCGCTGGTCGATCAGCAGAAGGAGGTCGCGACGGCGCTGAAGTCGGCGGCGATCAAGAAGCAGGTGGACGCCGACGCCGACCTGCAGAAACTGGTGGCGGACTCGGACGCCGTCTTCAAGGCCGACCAGCAAAACGCCAAGACGGCGCAGCAGATGCTGGAGACGATGCAGAAGGGCGTTGCCGACGAGCTCGCGGTGCTGGCGAAGATGTTCGACTGACGTCCTGGGCGGCGTCGTCGCGACCGCCGCAATTTCCTTGTGCGGGCGCTGATCGCGTCGCGTTGAAGCTCGACTGAAGTCAATCGAGCGGCCTTCGCCGAACCGCTGCGCCGGCCGCGAGCGCCTTTGCGCTGCTTGACAATCCGCGCATGCGTCCCCCGCCGTCGATTCGCCAGCGCCTGCTCAGGCTCCTGGTGTTCGGCAATCTCGGCGGTGCGTTGCTGACCTTCCTCTACTTCCGCGAGGTCGATCCGATCGCGGGAGGCATCAGGCTGGGCGGGGGCGAGATCGCCTTCTTCGCTTTGGGCTTCTCGCTGCTGTCGGTCGTCGGGCGGATGGTGAGCGCGCGCTGGATGCGACCCATCACGCAGGCCGGGCTCGAGTTGCCGACCCGCGCGGCGGATTCCATGGTGCGCCGCCGGATCCTGCTGATGCCCGCGTTCATGGCGCTGCTGACATTCACGGGTTGGGCGGCCGCCGGGCTGCTCTGGGGCGTGCTGTGGCCGTTGCTGGCCGGACGCTTCGAGCTCGAAGCCGCACTGCGTCAGCTGTTCGGCATCACGTTCGTCAGCGGCATCTTCGTGGCCGCCGGCATGTTCTTCGGCGTCGAGCGCATCTGGCGCGCCGAGCTGCCGCGCTTCTTTCCGGAAGGTGACCTCAGCGCGGCCCGTGCTCCTCGCCTCCGTGTGCGCCCGCGCATGCTAGCCGTCCTCCTCATCGTCAGCCTGCTGCCCATGGCGGTGCTGGCCGTCGCGGCGCTCACCCGGGCGCAGGCCCTGCTGCAAGCCGATAGCGCCACTTCGGCGGCCATCATCCGCAACCTCATCGCCGTCATCGCGGTCCTCGCGGTCGGCGGCGTGGTGGTGTCTGCGGGACTGGCGACGCTGGTCGCGAGCAGCATCGCCGGGCCGCTGCGCGATGTGCAGCGCGCCATGCGGCAGGTCCGGGACGGCGCGCTGGACGTGCGTTGTCCGGTGGTCTCGAACGACGAGATCGGCTCCGTCGCCGAGGGCTTCAACGGCATGGTCGAAGGCTTGCGCGAGCGCGAGCGGATCCGCGAGACCTTCGGCCGCTACGTGAGCCCCGAAGTGCGGGACGAGATCCTCGCCGGGCGCGCCGACGCGGGCGGCGTGCAGCATGAAGTCACGATCCTGTTCGCCGACCTGCGCGACTTCACGCCATGGGTCGAGGCCACTCCGGCGGCCGAAGTGGTGGCTGACCTGAATGCGTACTTCGGCGAGATGGACCGCGCGATTCGCGAATCCGGCGGCCTGGTGCTCCAGTTCATCGGCGACGAGATCGAGGCCGTGTTCGGCGCGCCGGTCGCGCGCCAGGACCATGCCGACGCCGCGGTCGCTGCGGCGCGCGCCATGCGGGCCCGGCTTGCCGCGTGGAATGCCGAGCGGCGATCGGCCGGCAGGCGCGAGCTGCACCATGGCATCGGCATCCACACCGGCACCGTCATCGCCGGCAACATCGGCAGCGGCGAGCGCCTGTCGTACGCCCTCGTCGGCGATGCCGTCAACGTCGCCTCGCGCATCCAGTCGCTCAACAAGGAGCTCGGGACCACCGTCCTGGTGAGCGGAGCGACCTGCGCGAGGCTGGCGTCGCCGGCCGGATGCACGCCCCTGGCCGACCGGCAGGTCAAGGGCCACAGCGCCGCGGTGTCGGTGTACGCGCTGGTCTGAGGAGTTGGCCCGAGCGGCGGAGTTGAAGGCCGCTATCGGCGATTTGCAGACTTTCATCAGCGACCGCTTTCGAGTGGCCATGGCCGCTGTGCGCGCTAGATAGAGTGATTGGGTGCCACGACCAGCCACCCGCCACACCACGCTGTTGCCCGCTCCAGGCATCTACGCAGAGTGGGTGCCAAAAACTCGCGACCCGCGACAAATCTGAACGCGGAGGTATTTGCCGTTTCGCTTTGGCCTGCTACCGCGTTTTGACACGTGGACGCCGGTTCTATGGCGTGCATGGCGTCGTGGGACGAATCCCGGATGGCTGTTTGCTTGTGACGCCTCAGCGCATTCTCACGCGTGCCGTCGCTTTCTCCCCGGGGCAGGCTGACCCAGTTCACGGTCGATCACGGCATCAATGGTCGACTCGTCGACCGGGACCTGGCCATCGAGCATCAGCATCGCCAGGCCATGGGCTACCGACCACCCGTGCAGCGCGATGGCCATCGGGTCTGTGCCCGTCGGCGCAAGTGCAACGGCGTTCGCACGCAGAAACGCCATGGCGTCGGGCACGTCATCGTCGCCGCGCGACAGCTTTCCCGCGCGCGACGGGTGGGAGAAGATCAGACGGAAGAGCGCAGGGTTGGCAAGCGCGAAACGCACATAGGCGCGGCCGGTCGCATTGAATCCTCGCGGGCCGCCACCCGCGGCATCGGACGCTGCATGCTGAGCGATAGAGAGCTGGCGAAGGCCGTCTGCGGCCAGCGCCGACATCAGCGCGTGCTTGTCAGGGAAATGCCGATACACCGCCGTCGCGCTGACGCCTACCTCGCGAGCAAGTTCGCGAAGCGACAGGTCGTCCGCATTGCGATCCGCCAGCAAGACCAGCCCCGCGTCCACCAGGGCGGTACGAAGGTCGCCGTGGTGATAGGCCTTCTTGGTCGATCGCTTGCTCGGCGTGTTCTTCGATGTTGACATCGTTACCATTGTGGGCTATGTTTATGCTGTCAACATTAGTCGGAGAGTCGTCAGATGGCAACCGTGCTCGAAACCGCCATTCGTTCCGTCGTGACGAAGGGCATCTACCTGCTTGCCGACTTCAACCGCATGCGTCTCGGCTGGAGCAAGACGCCTCATCCCTACCTGACAGGCATCCACCAGCCGATGACAGATGAGAAGACCTTGACCGAGTTGACGGTGACCGGGCTCATACCTCGCTCACTCGACGGCCGTTACCTGCGGATCGGGCCGAACCCGATCAAGCCGAACGCCGCCGGCCATCATTGGTTCACCGGCGACGGCATGGTGCACGGCGTCGCCTTGGAGAACGGCCGCGCGCTCTGGTACCGAAATCGCTGGATCCGGTCGAACGCCGTCAGCGAAGCGCAGGGAAAGCCGCCCGCGCCCGGGCCGCGTCATGGCGCCAATGACACAGTGAACACCAACGTGGTGGGAATCGGCGGACGCACGTGGGCGATCGTCGAGGCAGGCGCCTACCCGGTCGAGCTCGACTCAGCGTTCGAGTGGCAACGCCACAACCCGTTCGACGACACGCTGGCCGGCTCGTTCACGGCCCATCCGCACTTCGATCTGAGGACCGACGAGTACCACGCGATCGCCTACGATGCGACCGAACCGAACGTGGTCCGCCACATCATCCTGTCGTCGGCCGGAAAGGTGCTCCAGGAGACGCCGATTGCGGTCGAGCACGGCCCCTCGATCCACGACTGCGGCTTCACCGAGCGATACGTCCTCATCCTCGATCTGCCGGTGACCTTCTCGATGCGATCGCTGATCGGCGGATATCGCTTTCCGTACAAGTGGAACCCCAAACATCAAGCCCGCGTCGGTCTGCTGCCGCGGGGGCGCGACTCCTCGGCGGTGATCTGGTGCGATGTCGATCCCGCCTACGTCTTCCATGTGGCCAACTCCTTCGATGCACCAGACGGAACCGTCGTCATGGACGTCGTCGCATACCCGTCGATGTTCAATGAGAACTTGCGGGGTCCCGATGCGAAGGGCGCCCTGGAGCGGTGGACCATTGACCCGGTCGCGAAGTCAGTGGTGCGCGTGGTGATTGATCCGGAGCCGCAGGAGTTTCCGCGTCCCGACGAGCGGCGCTTCGGGCAGCTTTATCGCTACGTCTACACCAGCGCGTCGCCGACGGCCGAGGAGGGCGCGCCTGCAGGCAGCAAGCTCTTCAAGCACGACATGGCAGGCGGGGCCCGGCAGGTTCACGACTTCGGCGCCGGTCGGCATCCGGGCGAGTTCGTGTTTGTGCCGACGTCGGCAGATTCGGCCGAGGACGAAGGCTGGCTGATCGGTTTCGTGGTCGACAGCGCACGCGACACGACCGAGCTTGTCATACTCGATGCGCAAGCGTTCGAGGGCGCGCCTGTCGCAGCAGTGCAGCTTCCCCACCGCGTGCCGCCAGGATTCCATGGCAACTGGCTGCCGAATTGATTGGCGTAGCGTGAGGCGACTTGTTGGACCTGCGCCCAGGTAAGTCCGTCGTTGGTAGCCGAACAGCCCGACGTGAAACTCTGCTGTGCGTGCATCTGGCGAGCTAGGCCACGCGGCCGCAGTCGGCCACAAGCGGTCGTCCACGAGCGGCCGCTTTCTGTGCGGTCGATCAGAACTGCCGCGCGACCGCAACCTATGATCACGACCGCAGGTCACTGCCGCGGAGTACCGATCCGATGGAGCAACCGCCCTGAACCTACAAGCAACTGCAGTCGCATTGGCGGCGCTCGTTCTGCTGGCGCCCTCTCGTTCCGACGCCGCCTGCCGGCTCGAGCTGGTTGAGATGCCCGTCAAAATGGTCGGATCGCGTGCCGTTGCGACGGTCGCGATCAATGGCCATCCTGTGCCGTTGACCGTTGACAGCGGCGCCTTCTTCAGCGTCCTCACGGAAGCCGCGGCGACGCAGCTGGATCTGCGCACGCGCTCGATGTCCGGACTGCGCGTCGAAGGAATCACGGGTGCGATGGACGCACGCGTGACGACAGTCGAGAGGCTGCAGTTGATCAAGGGTGACATCCCCCGCGTCGACTTCATCGTCGGCGGCAACGAGCCCGGCGCCGGCACCATGGGGCTTCTGGGACGGAACTTTCTCTCGTTCACGGACACCGAGTACGACCTGGCTAACGGCGTGATCCGGCTTTCGTTCCCGAGCGACGATTGCAAGAAGGCCAATTTGGCCTACTGGGCCGGCGCGGCGCATGTCACCGAGCTTGATCTCGAGCCTTCATACCGCAGCCGCAGCAAGACGCCGCCGTTGCGTGCGCGCGTCAAGCTGAACGGCACCGAAGCTGTTGCCTTGCTCGACACCGGCGCGAGGACCATCGTCACGCTGCGGGCCGCTCGTCGCGCAGGGATCACCGACGCCCAGATGACGCCCTCGCCGGCGGTCTCCGGCATCGGCCGCGGCACTGCCAGGGCCTGGACGGCGCCGTTCGAGCGGGTCGAGATCGGGGACGAGGCGATTTCAAACAACCGCTTGCACGTCGGCGACTTCGACCTCGAAGACGGCGAGATGCTCCTCGGCATCGATTTCTTCCTGTCGCACCGGATCTACGTGTCGAAGACGCAGGACAAGATGTTCATCACTTACAACGGCGGCACGGTGTTCGCGCTCAACAGAGGCAGCCCTACGGGCCCGTCGCCGGTGCCCGTCGAAGCCGCAGCGAGCGGTATGCCGGCGCCGACCGCTGATCAGCTCGCGCGGCGCGGCGCAGCGTCCGCAGCGCGCCGGGAGTTCGACCGTGCGCTCGCTGACCTGAACCAGGCGATCGCGCTTGACGCGACGGCGCCAGCCCATTTCGTGCAACGCGGGCTCGTGCTCGAGGCGCTCCGGCGCCCCGACGACGCGATGGCGGATTTCGAGAAGGCGATCTCGCTCGAACCTAACCACGCGGACGCTCGCTTCGCCCGCGCGATGCTGCGCCTGGGCATGAAGGACTGGGAGGGCGCGCAAGGCGACCTCGATGTGCTGGACAAGACGCTTGCGGCGCAAGCACAGTTGCGGCTCGCGATGTCGACCGTCTACTTGCGAATGGACCAGCCAGCCCAGGCGGTCGCGCAGTTGAACCGGTGGCTGCCCGCGCATCCCAACGAGGCGAACCGCCACTCGGCGCTGAACAGCCGTTGCTGGGCCCGCGCGCTGCTGGGCGTCGAGCTCCACAAGGCTCTCGACGACTGTAACGATGCGATCAGCGCCGAGCCGAAGAACGCCGCATATCTCGACAGTCGCGGGTGGGTGCTCTTGCGGCTTGGCCGGAACCGAGAGGCGATCGCCGACTTCGACGGTGCTCTGGCGCTCCGTCCCGCGATACCGGTAGCCCTGTACGGGCGTGGCCTGGCGATGACGCGCCTCGGCGAGGCTGCCAAGGGAAGTGACGACCTCGCTGCGGCGCGAAAAGCGGAGCCGGACATCGAGCGCCGCCTGGCGCGCATCGGCTTGACGGCTGATCTACCAAAGCCTTAACGGTCCCTTACTGAATGTCCGGTTTCTGCGCCGTCAAGGCAACCGTCCTGCCATGGTCGCGCCCCGGACGCACGACCCCTGTCAGAATGGTGCGGGGCCTGCCGCCGTCTTACGAGGGGCCGCGAAATCTTGGTTCGCGGTCGGGTCTGTCTTGAATGCTGCGTGGCTCCTCGGGTATGTTGTTCGGTTCCTAGGAGGAGATCACACGATGCATTCCACCCACCGATTGTTCGCCCCCGCAGCCGCCCTCTGGGCGCGTACCCTGTTGGGCGGCGCGCTCGTCGCCGTCGCGGCCGGCGCGCACGCCGACCCGTACCGGCTCACCTACACCGGCACGTTCAACACCAGCGAGTCGCTGAACCTCGCCTCGGCACCGGGCCGCACGTTCTTCAGCGCGTCGACGCCGTTC
>Ga0207683_10000377_pt1 | contig 41081 bp, 33 predicted proteins | sample KBSM73metaG_FD_184333 | JGI IMG/M metagenome (GOLD analysis project Ga0207683, IMG submission 184333) | Miscanthus rhizosphere microbial communities from Kellogg Biological Station, Michigan, USA - KBS M7-3 metaG (SPAdes) (version 2) | ecosystem: Host-associated > Plants > Roots > Rhizosphere >... | reverse complement strand
GTGATCGGCGCGTCCGACGAGGCCGGCAAGATCGGCAATTCGGTGATGAAAAACCTGATCAACGGCGGCTACAAGGGGAAGATCTATCCGATCAACCCGTCGGCCGACAAGATCATGGGGCTGCAGGCGTACAAGAGCGTCAAGGACGTTCCCGGTGATATCGACATCGCGGTGTTCGCGATTCCCGCCAAGTTCGTGCCCGGCGCATTGATCGAAGTCGGCGAGAAGAAGATCGCCGGCGCCATCCTGATCCCGTCGGGTTTTGCGGAGACCGGCAACATGGCGGGCCAGTTGGAGTTGGTCGAGATCGCGCGCAAGTATGGCGTGCGGCTGATGGGCCCCAACATCTACGGCTTCTACTACACGCCGAAGAACCTGTGCGCGACTTTCTGCACCGCCTACGACGTCAAGGGCAAGGCCGCGCTGTCGTCGCAGAGTGGCGGCATCGGCATGGCGATCATCGGCTTCTCGCGCTCGGCCAAGATGGGCGTGTCGGCGATCGTGGGCCTGGGCAACAAGTCGGATATCGACGAGGACGATCTGCTCACGTTCTTCGAGCAGGACGACAACACCGAGATCATCGCGCAGCACTGCGAGGACCTGAAGGATGGCCGCTCGTTCGCCGAAGTGGCGAAGCGCGTATCGAAGAAGAAGCCGGTCGTGATGTTGAAGGCCGGCCGCACGAGCATGGGCGCGCGCGCGGCCAGTTCGCACACCGGCGCCCTGGCCGGCAACGACAAGATCTATGAGGACGTCCTCAGGCAATCGGGCGTGATCCGTGCGCGGTCGTTGCGCGATCTGCTCGAGTTCGCGCGCGGCATTCCCAAACTGCCGACGCCGAAAGGCGAGAACGTCGTCATCATCACGGGCGCGGGCGGTTCCGGCGTGCTGTTGTCCGACGCCTGCGTCGACAACGGCCTGTCGCTGATGGCGATGCCGCCCGACCTCGACGCCGCGTTCCGCAAGTTCATCCCGCCGTTCGGCGCGGCCGGCAATCCGGTGGACATCACCGGCGGCGAGCCGCCGAAGACTTACCAGAACACCGTACGGCTGGGGCTGGAGGATCCGCGCATCCACGCGCTGATCCTGGGCTATTGGCACACGATCGTGACGCCGCCGATGGTGTTCGCGAAAATCATGGTCGAGGTGGTCGAGGAGATGCGGGCCAAAGGCATTCACAAGCCGGTGGTCGCCTCGCTGGCGGGCGACGTCGAGGTCGAGGAGGCGGCGGAGTACCTCTACGACCACGGCATTCCGGCCTACGCGTATTCAACCGAAATTCCAGTCGCAGTGCTCGGCGCCAAGTATCAATGGGCGCGTGGAGCAGGACTGCTCTGACGATGTTGCATCACGCAAGCACGATCGTTGCGCAGGAAGTGGCGGTGTCGGACGTCGATTGCGTCCGTTGCAGTTTCGGATAATCATTTGAGAACGGGCGCCAGGACACCGCGGCAAGCGGGCAGGCATTCCCGAATGTTGCATCTACTGGAGGAACATCGAATGTCCCATCATTCAACGTCGAGGCTGCCGCGCGTGCTGTGTGTCGCGCTGGCCACGCTGTTTGCATTCAACGCCCAGTCCGCACTCGCGGCATGGGAACCCACGAAGCCGGTCGAACTGGTCGTACCCGCGGGCACCGGCGGCGGCGCCGACCAGATGGCGCGTCTGCTGCAAGGCGTCATCACCAAGAACAACCTGATGAAGCAGCCGCTGATCGTCGTCAACAAGGCGGGCGGCGCCGGCGCGGAGGGCTTCTTGGCGGTCAAGGACGCGAAGGGTGACCCGAACAAGCTGATCATCACGCTCTCCAACCTGTTCACCACGCCGATGGCCACGGGTGTGCCGTTCAACTGGAAGGACCTGACGCCGGTGGCGATGCTGGCGCTCGACCAGTTCGTCCTGTGGGTCAACGCCGATACGCCCTACAAGACGACGAAGGACTACATGGCGGCGGTCAAGGCGGGCAACCCCACCAAGATCATGGGTGGAACGGGATCCAAGCAGGAGGACCAGATCATCACCGTCGCGATCGAGAAAGCCGCAGGCGTCAAGTTCACCTATGTCCCGTTCAAGGGCGGCGGCGACGTTGCCGTGCAACTCGTCGGCAAGCACATCGATTCGAGCGTCAACAATCCGATCGAAGCGGTAGCGCAGTGGCGCGCCGGGCAGCTGCGTCCGCTGTGCGTATTCGACGACACGCGCATGCCGTACAAGACGAAGGTCACCGACACGATGTCGTGGAACGATATTCCGAGCTGCAAGGAAGCCGGATTGGCGACCGACTACCTGATGCTGCGCGGCATCTTCATGCCCGGCGGCGTGACGCAGGAGCAGGTCGATTACTACGTCGACCTGTTCAAGAAGGTGCGAGAAACCCCGGAGTGGAAGAAATTCATGGAGGACGGCGCCTTCAACCAGACGTTCATGACCGGGGCCGATTACGCCAAGTGGGTTGGACAAACCGAAAACACCCACCGCGAACTGATGAAGGAAGCCGGGTTCCTCGCCAAGCCCTAGCCTCTTCGAACCAAAGACCGCGCGGCAACCCCGCGCGGTCTTGCCATCGGCAACGGCGACACCCGTCGCAACGCCTTCCGTAGAAACCACGCCTGGACTTCCACGATGACCGAAACACCGCTACCCGATCCCGACGAACGTGTCGGCGTCTCGCTTCGCCTGATGGACATCACGGTCGCGCTTTTGCTGCTGATCGTCGGCGCGGTGGTGGTCTATGACAGCTACCGTCTTGGTGCGAAATGGGGCAGCGACGGCCCGGAATCGGGATATTTTCCGTTCCGCGTCGGCCTGCTGATCTGCATCGCCAGCCTGGCCACGCTGGTGCAGGCGGTGCGCGCGCGCAACCTCTCCTACGTGATGTTCGTCAGCCTGGCGAAGCTGAAGCTCGTCATGACCGTATTGATACCCGCGCTCGTCTACGTCTTCTGCGTGCAGTACGTCGGCCTCTACATCGCGTCGGCGGTGTACATCGCGGTGTTCATGGCCTGGCTCGGCAAGTATTCCTGGCTGAAGAGCATCCTGGTTGGCGTGCTGGTGAACGTGAGCTTCTTCTTTATGTTCGAGGTCTGGTTCAAGGTGCCCCTGTTCAAGGGCGACCTCGATCCGTTGCATTTCCTGGGCTACTGAGCGTGCCTGACGCGCGCCTCCGTCCGGCGTCTTTCTAGGGGAATTCCGTTGGTCGAAATCAACGCACTGTTCCAGGGCTTCGCCGTCGTCTTGTCGCCGTTCAACATGTTGCTGATGACCATCGGCATCGTGCTCGGCGTGATCATCGGCGTGCTGCCCGGCTTGGGCGGCGCCAACGGCGTGGCGATCCTGCTGCCGCTGACCTTTGCCATGCCGCCGACGTCGGCGATCATCATGCTGTCGTGCATCTACTGGGGCGCGCTGTTCGGCGGCGCCATCACGTCGATCCTGTTCAACATCCCGGGGGAACCCTGGTCGGTGGCGACGACGTTCGACGGCTATCCTATGGCGCAGCAAGGTCGCGCCGGAGAGGCGCTGACTGCTGCGTTCACGTCGTCGTTCGTCGGCGCATTCGTCGCCGTCGTCATGATCACGTTCCTGGCACCGATGGTCGCGAAATTCGCGCTGCAGTTCGGTCCACCGGAATTCTTCGCCGTCTACCTGCTCACGTTCTGCAGTTTCATCGGCATGGGCAAGGGTTCGCCGTGGAAGACGCTGGCGGCGATGATGCTGGGGTTCGCGCTCGCCGCTGTCGGCATGGACACCGTCACCGGACAATTGCGCCTTATTTTCGGCTTTACCGAACTCATGCGTGGCTTCGACTTCCTGATCGCGGTCATCGGGCTGTTCGGCATCGGCGAAATCCTGCTGTCGATGGAAGAGGGCCTGTCGTTCACCGGCAAGACCGCCAAGATCAATCCCAAGGTTGTGTTCGAGACCTGGGCCAGCCTGCCCAAGTACTGGGCCACCTCTGTGCGCAGCAGCCTCATCGGCATCTGGATGGGCATCACGCCCGGCGGTGCCACGCCAGCGTCGTTCATGAGTTACGGCGTGGCCAAGCGCATGTCGCGTGACGGCGAGAAATTCGGCACCGGCCAGATCGAAGGCGTGATCGCGCCGGAAACCGCGGCGCACGCCGCCGGGACGTCGGCGCTGCTGCCGATGCTGGCGCTGGGCATTCCGGGTTCGCCGACGGCCGCGGTACTGCTGGGCGGCCTGCTGATCTGGGGCCTGCAACCGGGCCCGCTGTTGTTCGTGGAGCAGAAGGATTTTGTCTGGGGACTGATTGCGAGCATGTACCTGGGCAATATCTTCGGGCTGGTCATCGTGCTCACATGCGTGCCGCTGTTCGCCGCGATCCTGCGCATCCCGTTCTCGATCATCGCCCCTGTGATCCTCGTGATCTGCGCGATCGGCGCCTACACAGTGCACGGCGCCATGCTCGACATCTGGTTCATGATGCTGTTCGGCGTCATCGGCTACCTGTTCAAGAAGCTGAACTATCCTCTGGCGCCGATGGTGCTGGCCCTCGTGCTGGGCGACCGCGCAGAGGATTCGTTCCGGCAATCGATGCTGATCGCGCAGGGCGACGTGCGCATCTTCTTCTCGAACGCGCTGGTGGGGAGCATCACCGGGCTCGCGCTGGTGCTGCTGTTCTGGCCGCTTTTGTCGCGAATCATCGCCCGCCTGCGCGGAACGGATGCGCGCCCGGCACCGCAAACACCGGACTGACCCGACGTGATGGCGCCGACACGCTCGGCGCTGGATGTGGGCGCCTCTTTCACGGCCGAGGCATTCGGTCCGTGGAATCCCGGAGTCGAATCCCAGCTGCCGCGGGAACTCCTCGCGCTGTCCACGCTGTTTCGCCCGGAGAATGTGCGAACGGGTCTCGCCGACGTCCTCGAGTTAAGCGATCTCACCGGCCTCGACCTCTTCGACCTCGTGGCCTTCCGGCCGGAGCGCCTCGCGCTGCACGAACTGCTGGTCCGCGTGACGGCGGACCTCTCGGTCCCGAGCGGATCCCGCGTCGAAGACCTCGGCATCAATTTCCGCGAAATGGTCAACAAGCTGCTCGCGAACCACGTCGCAGCGCGGATGCCCGACTTGATCGCGACGTACGACCGGCTGCGCGCACAACTTGCATCCATCATCGCGACGGAACTCGCGACGCGAATACCGGAGCCCGCGCGCCCTCCCGTCGGGCAGCAATCCAGGCAAGACAACTGGCTGCGGCGCATGCTGCGCCCGCTACATGGCGATTCTGTTGCAGCGGCACCTCCGCCCAGGGCTGATCCGCGGGACGCGATCGCCGCGTGGCGGGCCGTTGCGCCGGCCGCATCCGGAGACGACCGGATGCGCGTCGCCGCATGCCGCGCGCTGGCCAAGGTCGTGGGTTCGCTCGTGGGTCGCCACGGCGACATGTGGGGACCGCGAGAGTTGATCGTGTCCGTGGCCACCGATCTCGCTTGCAACGACTACTGTGGCGAGGAAATCGGGCGGCTGATGGACGGTTGGTTCGCGGAGGCGGCGCGCAGCGAAGGGTTCCGCTGGCTGCCAGCACAGGATCGGCCGGTCATCATGAACACCAAGGGCGCCTCCGCGGCGGGCAAGAGCACGATGCGCCCGGAACAGAAGATGCTCGCCGAAAGGATCGGCGTCGTATGGGCCGATTTCGCGCTGATCAGTCCGGACATCTGGCGCAAGCAACTGCTCGACTATGCGTCACTGGGCGCCGCGTACAAATACGGCGGAGCATGCACGAGCGAGGAACTGCAAGTCGTCGATCAGAAGCTCGACCGCTATATGGCGCGCAAGGCGGAACGGCACGCGACGACGCACCTCTTGATCGACAGATTCCGCTTCGACAGCTTCGCGCCGGAATCCGCCGAGGCCGGAAGCAACCTGCTGACCCGGTTCGGGCATACGATTTACCTCTTCTTCATGATCACGCCGCCCGAGGCGCTCGTCGAGCGGGCGTGGCAACGCGGCCTGGAAGTCGGGCGCTACAAGGCGGTGGACGACCTGCTGGCGCACAACATCGAGGCCTACGCGGGGATGCCGCAGCTCTTCTTCACCTGGGCGCTGTCTGCGGACAAGGAGGTCCACTGCGAATTCCTGGACAACACCGTGCCCATCGGTACGCGGCCGCGCACGATTGCATTCGGCTGGAATGGCGAATTGAACGTGCTGGATGTCAACGCCATGCTGAACATGCAGGGATTCCGCAAGGTCAATATCAACGCCACCGGTCCTTCGGATCTCTATCGCGAACCCGACGCGCTCGCGCCTGCGCGCAACACGGAATTCCTGATCGAGTGCGCGCGCCGGCTGCCGGTGCTCAACTTCGCCGAACAGGCGACGGGCCGCATCTACCTGCGCATGGTTGCGGGCAAGCCGGTCTGGGCCGACGCCGCCGCGTTGCACGCCGCAATGGATGACAACGGCACTCGCATCGGTCTGCTGGCAGTCGCGCCAACACTCGCAGCGGGCACGCTTCCGGCGCCGGGTCAGGCGGTATTCCTGGCGTCTCACCTGGGCGCCGATCGGATCCACACGCTAGGACGCTGGGGTACCGGATCCCGTTGAGACAGCGCAGGCGTTCCGCGCAGGACGCGGGCGATCTCCCGTCAGGCGGTCGCAACCTTCCAGACCATGAAAGCGGCAACGGCGAAGAGCATGCAGCCGAACGCGTATTTCAGCTTCTTCACCGGCCAGCGATGCGCCATTCTTGCGCCAACGGGAGCGAACAGCATGCTCGCCGCCGCGATGCACACCAGCGCGGGAAGATAGACGTAACCCAGGCTGTACGGTGGCAATCCCGTCTGCCGCAATCCGGTAACGACGAAACCCACGGTACCGGATGCCGCAATCGGAAGTCCAAGCGCCGCAGATGTCGCGACGGCATTGTGGATGCGCACGTTGCAGCGCTCGAGGTAGGGCACGGTGACGAATGCGCCGCCGGCGCCGATCATTCCGGACAGGATACCGATACCCGTGCCGGCGCCGATCAGCCCCAGCGTTCCGGGCAATTCGCGCGTGGCCTTGGGCACCTTCCCCCAGATCATCTGCGCGCCGGAAAACGCGGCGAACAGCGCGAAGATCGACGCCAGCATGATGCCCGACATGCCGCTCACGATCAGCGGGCCGACGAGCGAGCCAAGCAGAATTCCCGGAACCAGTCCGCGCACGACCGGCCACAGCACCGCGCCGTGCCGGTTGTGCGCATGCATGTTGGACAGCGACGTGAAGACGATCGTGGCCATGGCCGTGGCGACGGCAATGTGCACCATGTGATCGCGCGGAAAATGCTCGTGCGTAAACAGGATCGTGAGGATCGGCACCATGATCATCGTGCCGCCGATGCCGAGCAGGCCGGCCAGGAAGCCGATGACGCACCCCAGCGCCACGAAGGCGGCGATCAACGTAGCGTCCATCTTTTGCCTAGGACTTCTTTGCCGCGAGCTTGCAAACCCGCTTCCAGTCGCCGGATTCCACCGGCGTGATGGAAAGTCGATTGCCCCGCTGCAGCGTGACGAGATTGGTCAACGCGGGCTCGGCGCGCAGTTCCGCGAGGGAGACCAGACGCGTCTTCTCAACCAGCTTCACGTCGACGTTGAACCAGCGCGGCTCTTCGCGGGTGGCCTTGGGGTCGAAATACGGGCTCTTCCGGTCGAATTGCGTCGCGTCCGGATACGCCAGCGCCGAGACTTCGACAATGCCGGCAATACCCGGTTCGGGGCAGCTCGAGTGATAGAAGAACGCCCGGTCGCCGACGCGCATTCCGTCGCGCATGTAATTGCGCGCCTGGTAGTTGCGCACGCCGAACCATGCCGTCGTCTGCTTCGGCAGCTTGGCGAGATCGTCGATGGACATCTCGTCCGGTTCGGATTTCATCAGCCAGTAGCGCATCAATTTTCCGAGAAATGATCGAATCCAGCAGGTCCACCACCCGGTCCCACCGGGCCTTCGGGTCAAATTATAGCGGCCCGCGACCACCGTACCCGAATGTGACCCGTCGGGCCATCACGACGGAGGCAATGGCCGGCTATGCCAGCAACTTCTCGAGCGCAGTCAAGGGCCGCACCAGATGGGCCCCCAAGTCCTGGTGCTGCGCATGTATCTGACGTGCTTCCTGACGCAGCGCCTGCGCTTCCTCGCGCGAGTTCATCGCTGACATGCAGTGCGCGAGCGCGATCTGGACTTCCGCTAACCAGAGACTCGCGGCATCATCGTGGCGCCGACGGATGGTCAGCGCGATACGCAAATCTGCCTCCGCTTCGCGTAGATTTCCGAGCACTTGTTGCGCCCGTCCGCGCACCAGATGCAAGCGTGCCCGCAAATGGGGCATCCGTGCGGATCCGAACTGCTTATCCAATGCGTCCATGTCAACGTTTGCCAAATGTCGGGCTGAACCTGCCTCTCCGAGTGCCAACGCTACAAGGGCACGTTCCGCTGCGGCGTCGACGATGCGGTCGTCGAACCTGCCATGCGCCGCAGTGGCCGGCGTCGCCAGTTGGCTCAAACAGCGCTGCGCCTCCTCGGGCAGTCCACGCGCAAGCTGAAGGCGTGCAGCAGCCAGTAGATACGGATTATTTCTGGCGGGCGTCGCCGCACCTCCCGCATACCGCTCCCATCGCAGCTTTGCACCATCGATCAGCACCTGCGCTTCATCGTAGCGGCCGCACGCCGTGTAGACATTGGCCAGTTCCACCTCACGTTCGGCAACACTGCCGGAGCGTGGAACGTGCTGCCGCCGGTCCCTCAAGTCTTCCAGCAACAAGGGCGCGCACAAGTCCGGTCGTCCGCGCTCCTTCAGCATCACATGGAGATAACATGACATGTAGGCGCGGAATTGGGCATCGTACTCGGGCCGCGACATCTCAAGCGCCTTTTCGACGTCCGCACGCAAACCAAGCGCTTCCTCGACCTTGCCGGCCAACGTGAGCTGGTTGGCGAGCCGAATTCTGTGTATTAGCGTCCAGCGATGTTCGGCACCATTCACGCGACTCGACTGTTCTGCCGCCATGCGGGCGTACCGCTCACTCTCTTCCAGGCGCCCCAGTTTCAGGAGCGACTCCGCGAGTTCAGCCCGGGCATTGACACGGAAAGCATCACTGCCTTCATCGGGACCCAGCGGCACGGCGACAGCGTGGCGATTGTGATTTTCCGCAACGTCGAAATGCCCGGAAACGATGCGGATCCGACCAGCAAGCCGGAACGCATCGGACAAAAAATAGCCAACGGAAGTTCGCTGAAGGATTCTCAAGGCATGTTCGGACGTCTGCAAAGCGCCCGCTAGCGACTCGTAGCATTCGAAGTTCGCCAGGTGATAGAACAGGGTGCCTCGTTGCAGCGAGTCGGGTTGGCGCGAGTCGGCAAGCGCCACTTTCGCTTCTGCCAGCAGACCCGGGATCTCGTGGCGTTGCGCCGAATCGTGGAGTTCACTAATACGGTCCATGGCGATCTGCGCGAAACGAACATCCCGTCGGCCAAATGTTTCGCGCGCAAGGCCGACTACCTCTCGGCTTAGCTGCGCTGAATCGGTCCGCAAGCCTATTTGGTAATACATCTCCGACAGGGTCAGGAGCACGGCAATGCGGGCCTCCGGTTCGTTGTGCAAGGCGCGCGAGATGCGCTGCACGCCGATGTCCAGAAGTTCGCGCGCAGTGGTCTGCTGCGCCTTGCGCGGGTCGGACTGCCCGTGGCCACTGGTTTCGAAGATGTCGAGCAGGAAACGCTTCACCGACTCTGCCGTCTTGCTCTCAACGCGGGCGATTCTGGCTTGCTCGCTGGCCCGTCGCGCCTGCCACATCGCGGCACCGAGGCCAGCAAGGAGGGCCAGGATCACCACGGCCGTCGCACCAAAACCTATCGCCAATGCGAAGGCGATCGCAGCGATCGCCGCGACAAGCAATGGCACGCGGTAGCGCGCGGCGAGTCGGGACAATCGATAGACGAGCGTGTCGGGCCGCGCCAACACGCGTCTCCCATCCAGATAGCGCCGCCAATCCTGTGCGAGGGCATCGATGGTGGCGTAGCGTTCACCGACCCGCTTTTTCAGCGCCGTGTTAAGTATTGCATCAAGGTCACCCCGCAGCGACTTTCTGCGCGCCTGGTCGTCGGCGACTGCGCTGGCAAGCGGCAAGTCGTCGCTGGTGATCGCTTGTTCGAGCGCAGCGGCACTTTCGCGTTTCAGCCGATACGGCCTCGCGCCGGCCAAGAGTTCGAATGCGACCACCCCAAGTGAGTAGACGTCGCTTGCGGTGCCAATGGGCTCGCCGCGAATCTGCTCCGGGCTCGCGTAGTCGAGCGTCAGCGCGCGGCCGCCAGCCTTCGTCAACGCCGTCTCCTGCCCGGTGCCGCCGTCCAGGAGCTTGGCGATCCCGAAGTCGAGGAGCCGGACCTGGCCATCGCCCGTTACGAGAATGTTGCCGGGCTTCAGGTCACGATGAACTACGAGGCGACTGTGTGCGAAGGCCAACGCCTCCGCCACCTGCAGAAGCAACTTGAGGCGCGCCTCGATCGACAGCGCTCGCGAGTTGCAATACTCGTCGAGCGGCTGGCCTTCCACGAACTCGAGCGCCATGTACGGGCGGCCTTGGGCATCGACACCGGCGTCGTATAAGCGAGCAATGTTCGGATGTTCCAAGCCGGACAGGATCTCGCGTTCGCGCGCGAAGCGCTCGGCCAGTCCCGGGGCCCATGTCACGTGAGGCAGCTTGAGCGCGACCTTGCGTTTCAGGGTGCCGTCGATACGCTCCGCGAGCCACACTTCCCCCATGCCGCCACGACCTAGAAGTCGTTCCAACCGGTACGCGCCGACGCTATCGCCATCGCGAAGCTCCGAAACATCGGACGCGGCACCCGTGACGGTGAATGCCGGCGGGCGTTCGAGCAGGTCGGCCGTTTCCTTCGCCGCGTGCCGTACGAGCAATTCCCGCAGCGTCGTACCGAGCGCCGCGTCATCACCCTTGAGATGGCCGAGCCAGGAATCGCGCTCAGATTCCGGCAGATCGAGGGCGGTATCGAGAAGCACGGACAAGCGGGCAAGTCTGACCGGCGTGATCATCACAAAGGAGAGCCTAGCCGCGTTTCCAACTCGCGCACTGGTTCGGTGTAGTGCGGACCCAGTTGGGCGTGTCTCGACTGAATTGCCTTGGCTGAATCTAAATGATTTCGCGCGAAGTCCATCTTGCCCGATGCCAGCAGAGCCTCGGCAAGGGCAACGTGCAGGTCGGACACGACCACGCTCACCGTCGGATCGTATACAGGGGCCGCGTCGCGCATGGCCGCCTGCAGCGGCGCCAGGGCCTCGGAAGCCTTGCCAAGCATGCGCAGCCCGCGTGCGAGCACCAGCAAAAGTCGTAATTGGTCGAACACCGAATTCGGTTTCGTCGGGCTCGCCTGCAGCATTGCCAGCGCGCGCCTAGCAAGTTCTACTGCTGTCGCCGGTCCGGCAGTGGCCAGCGTCAATTCGGCCTCCATCGAAACCATGGATGCATCCTGCCGGTGGATCGTCGTAGTCGGATCGTCCGCGAACATGCGCCACGCTTCACCCGCTCGCGCGTTCTCCCCGCAGGCCAAAGCGAAAGTGACTTCAGCCTGGACCAACGTCAGCGCTTGCCCATAGCCCCTCAAATCCGCGCGTTTACGAATAGCTCGCGCCTCTGCCAGTGCCCGCTGCGCTTCGTCGAAGCAGCCCTGATCCGTGAGCACCAAGGCCTGCCCGAGGGCGCTGCGAAAAGCGCCGTCCGCGCTGCCGTTGGGACCCGACGTCGCCTTCGCCGAGTCGCTGTAGCACATGAGGGCTTCGTCAAGTTGGCCGAGCCTGCGCCGCGCCTGCCCCTCGTGAAAGCGTTGCGGCCCTACCACGCCAGACAACGCGACGAGTGCCGGGTCCGCATCGACACGGCGGCGCGCCTCCAGCAACGGTTCTATCGCATCGCGCGGGCGACCCTGTTCAGTCAGCAGCTGGCTTAGCCGCGCAAGGGTGATGATCGTCGTTGGCGACGACGGCCCGGCATTTTTTTCCGCGATGCGGACGGCTTGGCGCATATGCTCGAGCGCAACGTCCGGCTGGCCAAGGTCCGCCTCGGCGAGCGCCAACTCGACGAGGAGAACATGCATCGTGTTCTCTCCGCCGCCAGGCAGCTTCTTCGCCATCTCGACCGCACCGTTCAATGTCTGCACGGCGTCGGCCGGCAATGCCGAAAGGCGCTCCAGCTTGCCCTTGAGCATCAGCGGAACAGTCACTTCAAGCGAAGGTGGCCGGGATCGCAGGCGAGAGACAAGGCGGCGCGAAGCCTGGAGGCCGCGCGCGTCGCCTCGCGCCGCATAAAATTGCGCCACGGCCATTTCGACTGCGCGATGTGCGTCGTCATCGGCATCCGGGAGCGGGCGCAGCGCTGCTTCAGCGCGGGCAAGGTGCGATTGTGCTTCGCCGTCGCGCCCGATGACCGCCAGCGCCATCGCCAGTTCCGCGTGCGCCAACGCACGATCGGCGCCCGCGCCTGGCGTAATGCGTTCGACCACCTCGACCCGCTTCTGCAGCATATCGGCCATGCGCTCCGTCTCGCCGAGATCATCGTAGATCGTGGCGAGCGTCATGAGCACACGCAGTTTGGCCTGTGGCGCCTGGTCGAGTGCCTTATCGATGCGCGCCGCGCCATCGTCCAGTAGATCCTTGGCTGAGCGCTGCCGCGCCTTGATCGGATCGGCCTGGTCGCCGCCGCTGGCGCGGAAGATGCCTTCGAGGAAGTTCTGCACCTCCTGCGCGGTGCGTGCTTCCACTCCTGCGATGTGCGCCTGCTGCCGCGCTTTGCGGGCCTGCCAGAGCGCAACGCCTAGGCCGATGAGCAGCGCCAGGATCACCAGCGCGGTGGCGCCGAATCCCAGTGCCAGCCCGAATGCCGCCACCGTTACAACACCGGCGCCAAGCGGCAACCGGTGACGACGCGCGAACCGTGTCAGCCGATAGGTGAGTGTGTCGGGCCGCGCAGTCACGCCGTGGCCAGCGAGATGATGGCGCCAATCCTGCGCCAGTGCTTCGATCGTGGGGTACCGCTCCGAAACCTGTTTCTTGAGGGCCTTGTTGAGGGTCGCGTCGAGGTCACCCTTTAGAAGCTTCCTCACGGCCGGGTTATCGGCCAGTTCGCTCGCCAGCGGCGCGTCGGCGCCGGTGATCGCCTCCTCGAGTTCGGCGGCGCTGCCGCGTTTGAGTCGGTATGGCCGCGCGCCGGCCAGCAACTCGAAGGCGACCACGCCCAGCGAGTACACGTCGCTCGCTGTTCCAATCGGCTCGCCGCGGATCTGCTCGGGACTCGCGTAGTCGAGCGTCAACGCGCGCCCGGAGACCCGTGTCAGCACCGTCTCGCGCGTGGCATCGCCTTCCATCAGCTTGGCGATGCCGAAATCCAGCAGCCTCACCTGGCCGTCGGCCGTGACCAGCATGTTGCCGGGTTTGAGATCTCGGTGAAGGACGAGCCGGCTGTGCGCGAATGCCATGGCCTCGGCAACTTGCAGCAGCAGCTTGAGCCGTGCATCTATCGACAGCGCACGTGAATTGCAGTACTCGTCAAGCGGCTGTCCGTCGACGTACTCGAGCGCCATGTAGGGACGTCCCTGTTGGTCGACGCCGGCGTCGTACAGCCGGGCGATATTCGGGTGCTCGAGACCGGACAGGATCTCGCGTTCGCGCGCGAAGCGTTCCGCCAGGCCGGGCGCCCAGCCGACGTGTGGCAACTTGAGCGCGACTTTGCGCTTCAGGCTGCCGTCAATGCGCTCGGCCAGCCACACCTCGCCCATGCCGCCGCTGCCCAGCAACCGCTCCAGCCGGTACGCACCAACCGTGTTGCCCTCGTGCAATTCAGACGCGGCGGGTTCCACGCCTGCGACAGTGAACGCAGGGGGTCGTTCGAGCAGGTCCGCGGTTTCCCGCGACGCCTGACGTACCAGAAGGTCGTGCAATGTCGGCGCCAATGCGGCGTCATCACCGGCCAGGTTCGACAGCCATGTGGCGCGTTCCGACTCCGGCAAATCGAGCGCCGTGTCGAGCAGCACGGACAGGCGGCGCAGCGCCTCGGGACTTATTGCCACGGCACCCGGCCGGGATGGGCTGCTATCGCGCAGCGACCGGCGCCAGCCGTTCCGCGCCTTGCCTTCTCGGCACCCTCGGACGTTTCCCCGGCTTGGATCGCTGCGGCAAGTACCACTGCAGCCAGCCATTCAAACCGACGGTAAAGCTGTTGACCACGTACAGCCAGAACACCGGCGCCAGCGGCACGTCCCGCGCTTCCTGCATCACAATCTTGGACGCCGCACCGGCGAGATATCCGACCCAGATGATCAGGGTGAACAGGATACCTTTGTCTTCTGCGCGCCCGGTACGAAGCATTCTCACCGTTGCGATGGGCCAAGCCAGGCCAAAGCACAAAAGCATCGCGGCTTCGAACAGCATTGACGTGTTCATGGTGGTGGCTGGCCTCCGCCGTCCCGAGCAGGGGACCCGGTGTCGGCGCTTGCCGGCGGATCCCCGGGAGGCGGAAATCGCCTCTTGCCTGGACATACGCGTTGGCGTGGAAAAAGCGGACATCCGACGCGCGCGTGGCTGCCTGCTCCGACATCGCCGCGCTACTTGAGTGCGGCAAACAAAAGCAGGCGCGCCTTTTCCCAGTCGCGGCGCACTGTTCGCTCGGTCAGCCCCAACGTCTCGGCAATTTCGGCTTCCGAGAGTCCCCCGAAGTACCGCATCTCCACCACCTGCGCCAAGCGCCCGTCCGCCTGGGCCAGCACTTCGAGCGCCTCGTGGACGCGCAAGACATCGTTTTCCGGGGCGCCAATCTTGTCGGACAGGATGGTGTCGAGAACCACATGGTCGGCTTCGCCGCCACGCCGTTCGGCCCGCCGCGCGCGCGCGAAGTCGACGATCACCGAGCGCATTACGCGCGCGGCATATGTAAAGAAGTGATGCCGGTCCTCGACCGGCAACGAGCTCGCACCGACCAGCTTGAGATAGGACTCGTGCAATAGCGAAGTCGTATCCAGCAGTGTCATCGCCTGATGCTGGCGCAGCTTGGCGCGTGCAAGGCGTCGCAGCTCCTCATACAGCAGGCTGAATGCCACGCCCGCGGCCTCCTGGTCGCCTAGCCGGGCGGATGCCAGCAACTGCGTGAGCTGGGGTCCTGCGATGTTCGCGGCGGGATGGGCGGCGTCGACCATGAAGCGATGAACTTGGCGTGCTCCGTGATGGGAGGCGGCGTCCCGGAGGTCCCGCTAAAGGCGGTCACTCTACCGCGTACGGCGTGTGCTGGCCACCGGCGGCGCGCCAGTTCGCTCAGGGAGGGCTGCTGAATATTCGCCTCCCTGGCATGTCCGGTTTCGGCGGCGCTTTGCGTACATCCCAGTGAAGGCAACCGGTTCTGAGACTTCGACCGCCGACACCAGAAGGAGATCGAATGCAAACGACGAGACGCGACAGGCTAATGGGGATGAATTCCAACGAATCGGCCCATGCGGTCGCCACGGTCATCAAGTGCGGAGCGTGCATCGGCTTCCTGGCATTGCTCACCGTCATCGGCTTCAGCACCGGGTCCAAGGAGGCGGTTACCCCCATCGCACCGTCCGCTGGACGCGAGAGCACCTCCGCGAAGGTCGGCGTCCGCGCCGAGGCCCATCGCAAGCAAGTGTTCGACGAGCGGCGCGCGCGGTTGGAAGGCGTTGCTCAAGCGCAAGTCGCAATAAAGCCGGAGGGTCGCGAAGCTTTGGATGTCGCCGCTCCCTAGGCACCGGGTCGCGAACGATACGACTCCCGTCCTCCATCGACCAAGGCGATGGAAACCCGTTGGCACCGCTATTCAAGGAGATCGAAATGAACACGAACATGAACGCAGTCCGAGCGATGCTTGTCGCCGGCACGGTTGTCCTCGCCACGTCTGCACAGGGGCAGAATTGTTCCGGCGGATCCGATGGCGGCATGGATGCTACCGGCAATCAATGCAGCTATTTCACTTCTGTTGCCACGCATGCTGCCACGCCCAAGATGAATCCGGCACCCAAGGCAAACCCTGCGCCGCGCAAGATTGCGGCGACGAGCCAGGAGGGCGCCGCCGGTCGCGAGCGGTCCGTCGTGGCGGCGAATCGCGCCGCTCAGCCCGGCAAGGGTCAGGAGCACGCTTCGGTCGCGCCACGCGCGGTAAAGGTCAGCGAGACCCCCGGAGCGAACTGATCATGCTCCGAGCTTTCGGGCTGATTCTTGCTGCCGGGTTGCTGCCCGTTGCATATGCGAACGACGGTGCGGTTGAGAGCCTGCGCGAACAGGGGCTGCTGGAATATGACAAAGGGCACTACGCCGCAGCGGTAGCGCACTTTCAAAATGCGGCGGACGCCGGCGACGCACGTAGTGCCGAGATCCTTTCGCTAATGTATCGCTTTGGCGCGCAGTTGTATGGCGACCAGGTGACCGCCGACGCCAACAAGTCCGCGCATTATTTGGCAACGGCGTTGGACCGGCGTCGGGTTGCCGCCACGAACCCTGCGTCCGCCGGTCGCTAGTTCGCCGGAATCCGGTCGCCGCCGTATTAATGGCAGGCAGGTTCCTCCGCCCTGATGCCCATTAGGTGGCGCATCGGGGTTCTTTTTTGCACGCCTATCGTGAGCGACGAGCAACGAAGTCAGCGCTTCATTCGCGTAGATTCGCTGCGGCCAAAAAGGTGTCCCCCGCCTGTGCCGTGCCGACCCTCTTCTTGAACCGGGGTTCAAGATTGGCCGCCTGCCGGAACCATCAGGCGCTTCCGCGTAGGAGCGCACACCGGTTCACAAAGGCAAAGGCAACCTCGCTACGAGAGCATTGGTTCAAAGAGTAATTGGCCGACTCGAACACCGCAGGGGACATTGACCGGTACAGGCGCCGCTTCGTCCGTCGCGCATGCACGGATGAAAGCGACGGTTCATCAGATTAGTTTTTCCTGGCCCGCCATCGTCTGGTCGATGGCGGATTGCATTGCAATGATTCTACGCCGCGCATCGGCTCCGTCAACGCCGGCCGGCGTCGCGCGAGTCGGAGCCGCCACGGCCGCGGGCGACTTGCGTTCCCGCAACAATTCGTTGGCGAGGTTCAGCGCGGCCATCACGGCGATGCGGTCCACGCCGGTGATCTTGCCGCCCTCCTTGATCTCGTGCATGCGCTGGTCGAGAAAGCCGACAGCCTCGAGCAAGTCCGCCCTCTCGTGCTCCTTGCACGCGACCTTGTACTCGCGGCCCAAGATCTTGATGTCGAGCTGCACCGTGCGTTCCGCGGGAAGGTTGGACTTGTTGCTCATTCGGCGGGCATCCTCGCAATGAGCGCATCGAGGCGCGCCCCGGCCTGCTGCACCCGGTCCGCGAGCTCGCGATTGCGCTCGTGCGCTGTCGCGAGGTCGCGCCGCAGCGACTCGTTTGCCGCCCGCAGCGCCCGCGTGTGCGCGAGTAGCGATGCCAGCTTGCGCTCGAGTTCTCCGAGATCCTTGTCCATGGGTGAATAGTGGCGGCGCGCGCCGCGTCCGTCAACTCGCTGGCGGACCAGCGGTCGTCGTGCCCGTGGCGAGCGGCGTGTATCGCACGTGAAGGATGTCGAGGTCCTCGATGCCGCCTGGCGTATTCAGCGTGACGGTATCGCCCTCGCGGGCACGCAGCAGCGCCCGCGCCATCGGCGATACCCAGCTGATGTAGCCGCGCTCGGTGTCGATCTCGTCCACGCCGACGATGCTCACCGTGCGTTCCTCGGACTTCGCGTTGCGCACCGTAACCGTGGCCCCGAAATAGACGCGATCGTCCTCGCCCTCGTCGCGGCGGGAAAGCGGGTCGACGACCTCGGCCGCGTCGAGGCGCTTGATGAGAAAGCGAATGCGCCGGTCGACTTCGCGCAGCCGCCGCTTGCCGTAGATGTAGTCGCCGTTTTCCGAGCGGTCGCCGTTGCCCGCCGCCCAGGCGATCGTCGCGACGAGTTCCGGGCGCTCTTGGCCCAGGAGCCGGTCGAGCTCCTCCTTCAACCGCGCGAATCCCGCGGGCGTCATGTAGTTCTTGCTGCCGGCCGGAAGTGGCGATGCACTTTCGGGTGCGTCGCCGTCGTCTTCCTCGTCCTCGTTCTCGCGGGTGAATGCCTTGTTCATGCCGGACCGATCCATTGGCGCGGGACAATGATTATAGGCCGCCTATAATCGCGACGTTACACGCCGCTCAATTCCCCCTTGCACCGCACGCCACACTGGATCGTACTCGCCGCACTCGCGCTGCTGGCGCTGGCGGCGTTCGCGTTCGCGCTGACGGCAGGCAGCGTCGACATCGGCGTGAGCGCCGTGGCGCGGGCGCTTCTCTCGCGGGCGGACGATGCCGGCGTGGGCTATGCGGTCGTGCGCGAGTTGCGCTTGCCGCGGGCAATGGCCGCCTTCGCCGTCGGCGCGCTTCTGGCGCTGGCAGGGACGATGATGCAGGTCCTGCTGCGCAATCCCCTGGCCGACCCTTATGTGCTCGGATTGTCCGGCGGCGCGGCCTGCGGTGCGTTGGTTGCCCTCCTGGCCGGCACGTCCGCGCTTGTGACTCCCGGCGCTTTTGCGGGTGCTCTGGTCTCCACCGCCATCGTGTTCGGCCTGGCGCGCGGCAATGGCGCATGGGCGCCGACGCAATTGCTGCTGACCGGCGTCGTGGTTGCGACCGGATGGGGCGCGCTGATCATGCTGATCCTGACCACGGCGCCCGAAGCCCAGGTGCGGGGAATGCTGTTCTGGCTCATCGGCGATCTCTCCGGCGCCACGCGCGGCGGGCCCGGATTGCTGGCGCTCGCGGGCGTCCTCGGCGTTGCCATGTTCTTCGCGCGTGACGCGACGCTGCTCTCGCGTGGGGACCTGACCGCGGCAAGCCTCGGCGTCTCGGTGCGCGGCACATCGCTCGCGCTGCACGCGCTGGCGGCTTTCGCGACAGCGGTTGCCGTGACACAGGCCGGTAGCGTCGGCTTCGTCGGTCTCGTCGTACCGCACGCGGTGCGCCTGGTCATCGGTAACGACCAGCGCTGGCTGATGCCTGCCGCGGCGCTCGCCGGCGGTGCGTTGCTCACGTTGGCCGACACCGCCGCACGCACGCTGTTCGCCCCGGCGCAGCTCCCGGTCGGCGTGCTTACGGCCATCATCGGCGTGCCGTTGTTCCTGTGGCTTCTGCGTCGCACTGCGCGATGACTTCCGCGCCACCCATACTTTCCTGTCGCGATCTCGCGCTGGCGGTTCCTGGCCGCACGTTGTGCAGCGACGTCGCGTTCGACGTTCGCGCCGGCGAATGCTGGATCGTCGCCGGTCGCAACGGCGCGGGCAAGACGACGCTGCTGCAGACGCTCGCCGGACTGCGGCGGCCGGCGGCCGGCGCTGTCCTACTTGCGGGTCGTCCGATTGCCGAGTGCGCGCCGCGTTGGCGCGCGCAGCGGCTCGGTTTCCTCGCGCAGGACACGTTCGACGCTTTTCCAGCCACGGCCCTGGAAATCGCGCTCGGCGGCCGGCATCCGCATGTTCCGCGCTGGCGTCCCGAGAGCGCGACCGACGTGTCGCTCGCCCATGCAGCGCTAGCGGCTGTGGGCATGAACGACGCCGCGTTGCGCGACGTGCAGACGCTGTCGGGCGGAGAGCGTCGCCGCGTGGCCCTCGCGATGCTGCTGGCGCAAGATCCGGACGTCATGCTGCTGGACGAGCCGACCAGCCACCTCGACATCGCACACGAAGTGCGTTCGCTGGAATTGCTCGCACGCCTCGCGCATGATCGTGGTCGTGCCGTCGTCATGGCGCTGCACGACCTCACGCTTGCCGCGAGATTTGCCACGCACGTAATCCTGCTGGGAAGCGATAGAGTCGAATCAGGCCCCGCCGGCGCGCTGCTCACCGCAGAAAAGCTGTCGACGTTGTTCGGGCAGACGCTGGTCGCCGTCGCGCATTCGCGCGGCACGGTGTTCGTGCCGGATTAGCGAACCTTCGCGCTGGTGCGCGCGTCGCCGAGCATCCCGCATAGCGCCTCGACGCCGTCGATGAAGCGCGGCCCCGAGCGATGCAGCAGGTCGCCGTTGGCGACAAACAGGTTGTCGTAGCGAACGGCCGGCACGTCGCGCCAGCGCCGCCAGTCGTCGAGCCAGGCGGGGCGGCGTCCATCGTCGCTGCCGGCGATGATGGCGTCCGGCCTGGCCGCGATGACAGCCTCGAGCGATACCGTGGGCGCAGGCGATGTCAGCGCGGCAAAGATGTTTCTGCCACCGCACAGCGTGATCGCCTCGGATATCAGGTGGCCGCCGCCGATCGTTTGCAATGGCTCGTTCCACACCTCATAAAACACGGAAATCGCCGGCGCTCCTCGGAATTTTGCGGCCAGCGCGTCGTGACGGGCACGCAACGCCGCAGCGGCGGGTTGCGCGGTCGCCGCGGTGGCGGCGAGCGTACCCAGTGCTTCGACGTCGCGCGCGATTCCCGCAATCGACTTGGGATCGCTGACGAAAATGGTGGCGCCGCGCGCGCGTAACGCGGCCAGCTGAGCGGGCATCGTGTAGGGCCACGCGACGACCAGATCCGGTGCCAGCGCCACGATGCGCTCCAGGTCGAGCGCGTTGGCGTCGCCGACGCCAGGCAAGCGGCGAGCGTCCGGAGGCCAATCGCTGTGGGCCACGACGCCGACCACCCGTGCTCCGGCGCCGGCCGCGAACAAGAGTTCCGTCGCGTGCGGGGCAAGACTCACGATCCGCTGCGCAGGCTGCGCGAGGATCACGCGCTGTCCCGCATCGTCGATGACCGCCACCTGCGCCGTCGCCGCGAAGGCGGCAACCATTGCCGACAGGGCGCCAACTCGTTGCGTCAACACGTATGCGCGCATCACGGCTGCCAGCGCAGGCTCCCGTAAACCGTGGCCCCACCTGTCGCAAAATCGGCGGCCAACTGGTAGTTCTTGTTGAACACGTTGTTGCCGCGCACGAGCAACGACCACCCTCTCGCGAACGGCCACTCGGCCGTGAGATTGACGATGCCGTAGCCGCCCATCTTCACGGTATTCGCCGCATCGTCGTAGCGCAGGGAGGACGCGATGAACTCCAGTCCCAACTGCACTGGCCCGGCCTGTTGCAGCACCTGCACGGCCCCGTGTGTCCGCGCGCGTCGCGGTAGAAGATTCCCGGTGGCGTCGTTCGAGGGATTGGCCAGGTCGATCGAAGCCACCACACGCGTGTCGCGCCAGAACAGATTGAGCCCGAGCGTGGCGCCTTCCAGCGTTGCGCGGTCAACATTTTGGGGCGCGCAGTTGAAGTCCGCGTCGCACGCGAACACGATGAGTTCGCGCACTTGATTGTGATAGCCGATCGCGCGCGCCTCCCACCGCACTTCATTGGCGAGACCCGTCCAATACGCTCCCACTTCCACATTGGCGGCCGTTTCGGGCACGAGGTTCGGGTTGGAGAATCCGGGATAGTAGAGGTCATTAAAGGATGGCGCCCGGAAGCCGGTGCTGGAGCCCAGCGTAAATCGCCAGGCGGGGGACAGGGTATAGCCGAGCGCCAAGCCGCCCGTGGTCTTGCCACCATATTGGGAAGAGTCATCACGCCGAAGATTGGCCTGCAGCGCGAATGCGTCGTGGCGGAGCTGGTAGACCGCAGTGGCCGAATTGGTATCGCGCTGCGTGACCGCGAAGTCGGCATCGGTCGACAGGTGCTCCTCCCGGCGCTCCAGGATTACCCCCAATACCCCCAAGGGCAGCGTCAGATCGTTCTGCCAGAAGTATTGGCGCTGCGTGGTCCTGAACGGGAAATTGCCAAAGTCAGTCTCCGACACGGAGTTGTCACTGCCTTCGCCCACGGTCAGCAACGAAGTCCAGACGTCGTTGATCTTGTTGCGGCTGTTGGCGCTCCATGCCTGCACTGTGGTGATCGTGCGATCGTCGAAGTACGGCGCGCCGCCGTCAGATTGCGCGTTCAAGCGATTGCCGAAGTATTGTGCCGAAAGTTCCTGCCCTGCAGCCCAAGTCCATCCGAGATTGGCCGAGAGATTTTTAGTGTTGAATCCATCGCGGTCCGGGTTGTAACTGAAGTTGTCGGGATTGGTGATGGCATTGAATCCGTCGCTGGTACGGCCTCCGACCTGCAGCGAGTAACGCAGCGAATCGGTCGTTCCGGCAAATCCCGCACTCACCGCGCCGGTGTCGTAGGTGCCGAAACCGGCCGAGAAATTGGGCGTAAAGGTCGACCCGCCCGTGCGCTTGGTGAACACCTGGACGACGCCGCCAATCGCATCGGCGCCATACAGGCTCGATGCCGGGCCGCGCAGGATCTCGATGTGCTCGATCTGGTCGAGCGGTATCGCTTCGAGGCTGGTCGCGCCGGAGGACGCAGAACCCGCCCGCAATCCGTCAATCAGTACCAGCGTCTGCCCGGTGTTGGCCCCGCGCAGATATGCGCCGGAGGTGCTGCCCGGGCCGCCATTCTGGGTCACCTCGACCCCGGGTTGCCGCTGCAGCAACTCGGCAAGGCTCTGCACGCCGCTGCGCAGAATCTCATCCTGCCCGATCACTGTAACGTCGGCCAGAACCTGCACGATCGGCTGCGGCATACGCGCAGCCGTGACGACGATCGGGTCGAGCGCGGTGACCGCCGTTGGCGGTGTCGGTTGTGCGCTGCCAGGGGTCGCAGTGCCGAGCGTGCACGCCAAAAGCAGCGCGCACCAGGGCGCGCCGGATGACATCAGAATGGACATCGGTGCTCTCCGCAAATTGCCGCGCATCCCCGCACGGTGGTCAAGCCAAGGAAGCCGGGCCCGAGTCCGTGGTGTCCCGCGGGTCTCGACGCCGGTTGCAGGCCGGTCTCCGGGCTCGCCGGTCTTGTCCGCCCGCCTTCCCGTCCGAGGACAGTGGCGCATGGGGCGGACCACACCTGCTTACCGTTGCGGGGGCAGCCGCGGCTTTCGCGCGAAGGGTCGACAAAACCTGCCAACCGCGCGCGGCACCGCATTCCCGTTTCACCCGCCGCGGAAGGAACCCGCGGCGGACACCTGCTGGGACCAATTGTAGCCCGCCCCGGGCCGCCGCGGCGGCGACGGGCCCCGTGGGCCGCCTGCTATAATTCGCGCCCTTTCACCAGCTCGACTCCCACGGGTTACCCTCCCGCCCCGGAGCCGCGCAGTGGCAAACAAGGCCGTGGCGAAAAAGCTTTTCATCCGCACGTTCGGCTGCCAGATGAACGAGTACGACTCGGACAAGATGGCCGACGTGCTGCACGCGTCCGAAGGACTCACGCGCACGGACCGGCCCGAGGATGCCGACGTGATCCTGTTCAACACGTGCTCCGTGCGCGAAAACGCGCAGGAACGCGTCTTCCACGATCTCGGCCGCATGCGCGAATTGAAGCTAGCGAACCCCGACATTGTCATCGGCGTCGGTGGCTGCGTCGCGTCGCAGGAAGGCGCCGCCATCGTCCGGCGTGCGCCCTATGTCGATATCGTGTTCGGCCCGCAGACCCTGCACCGGCTCCCGCAGCTGATGGCCGCGCGTCGCGCGAGCGGCCGCGCCCAGGTCGACATCTCCTTTCCGGAGATCGAAAAGTTCGACCGACTGCCCCCGCCGAGGGTGGAGGGTCCATCGGCGTTCGTCTCGATCATGGAGGGCTGCAGCAAGTACTGCTCGTTCTGTGTCGTGCCCTATACGCGCGGCGAGGAAGTGTCGCGCCCTTTCGACGACGTGCTGACCGAGATCGCCGACCTGGCCGACCAGGGCGTCATGGAAATCACGCTGCTCGGACAGAACGTGAACGCGTATCGCGGCGCGATGGGCGAGTGCAGGGAAATGAGCGGTCAAGCGGGCGGCGACGTGGCGGACCTGGCGACGCTGCTCGAGTATGTCGTGGAAGTCCCGGGCATCGAGCGCATACGCTTCACGACGTCGCATCCGAAGGAAATGACGCCGCGGCTCATCGACGCGTTCGCGACGATCCCGAAGCTGGCCTCCCACCTGCACCTGCCCGTGCAATCTGGTTCCGACCGCGTCCTCGCGGCGATGAAGCGCGGATACACCGTGCTCGAATACAAGTCGATCGTCCGCCGCGTGCGGGCCGCGCGGCCGGGAATCTCGCTCACGTCCGATTTTATCGTCGGCTTCCCCGGCGAATCCGACGCCGATTTCGCGCAAACGATGAAGCTGGCGGAGGATGTCGGCTTCGACGGCGCATTCAGCTTCCTGTACAGCGGGCGTCCCGGAACGCCTGCCGCCGAGTTGCCGGACGCAACACCGCTCGAAACCAAGCGCGCTCGTCTCGCCGCGTTGCAGGCATTGCTCGACGCGCAGTATCGCGCGCGCAGCGAGGCCATGGTCGGCACGCGCCAGCGCGTGCTGGTCACGGGTCCGTCCGCCCGCGGCGTCCGCGAATTGGCGGCGCGCACGGACAACAACCGCGTCGTAAATTTTGCCGGCGAGGCGACGCGCATCGGCGCATTCGCCGATGTCACCATCACGTCGGCGCAACCGCATTCGCTGCGCGGCGAACTCGTCGCGTGATTTCAGGGGCTCCCATGCTTGGTCGAACCTGCCGCATCGCCATTATTGCCAGCGTTTGCACACTTGCCGCCTGCGCGACGGCACCGGGTGCCCCGGACGCCGTCGTCGCCACCGTCCCTGCCGCAGCGGCCGCCGCGGCGGCCGCGATTCCATCTGCGCAAGCCATTGCCAACGCGCAGCGCCTGGCCGGCGCGCCCGGAAGTACGGCCGTGGCAACTCCGCCATCGACGCTGCGGTCTTTCGCCGACGTCAGCCGCGATGCCAAGGAACTGACGGGACTGTTCCGCGTATGGCAAAAGGACGAGAAGGTCTGGCTGGAGATCGAGCCGGCGCAGTTCGACCAGCCATTCTTCCTTTCTACGTCCCTGGATCAGGGCTTGGGCGAGAACGGCTTCTTTGCCGGATCGATGAGCAGCAGCCTCTCCCGCCGCTATGGTTCGCCGCAGATCGTCGTATTCCGCAAGGTCGGCCCGAACGTCCAGATGATCGCCAGGAACGTGAAGTACACGGCGCAGGCCGGCTCGCCGGAAGCGCGCGCGGTGGCCGCGGGGTTTTCGGACAGCCTGCTGGCGAGCGCAGCCGTCGCATCCCAGCCGCACCCGGAGCGCAAGTCGGTGCTGGTGGAGGCCAATGCGCTTTTCCTGAACGACCTGCCAGGCGCGGCGACGCGCCTGGAGCAATCGTATCGACAGTCGTACGCATTCGATTCCCGCAATTCGTATTTCGCGCAGCTGCGCAGCAAGCCGACGTTCATTTCGCTCAACGTGACCGCGCACTACACGTTGAGCCGCGTCGCCACTCCGCCTCCGGGGCAACTCGCAACGGAGCCGCCTTCCACTGTGCCGGACATTCGCAGCTTGTTCCTGGGCTTCCACTATTCGCTGGCCAAGCTGCCGGACACGCCGATGCCCGCGCGCGTTGCCGACAACCGCATCGGATATTTTTCGACCGAACGCTGGGACTTCACGACCGACGATCGCCGCATTCCGATCAAGCGCTATGTCAACCGCTGGCGGCTGACCAAGAAGGACCCCGGGGCCGCGCTGTCCGAACCAAACGAGCCGATCGTCTACTGGATAGACCACAACGTGCCGGAACGCTATCGCGGCGCGATCCGCGATGGCATATTGGAGTGGAACAAGGCGTTCGAACGTATCGGATTCCAGAACGCGATCAAGGTGGAGATTCAGCCGGAGGACGCTGACTTCAATACTTCCGACATCCGGCATGCGTCGATTCGCTGGATGACCAACACCAAGACCAGCTTCAGCGCGATCGGTCCTTCGGTGGTAGACCCGCGCACCGGCGAGATTCTCGACGCCGACATCGGTATCGACGGCTCCAGTATCCGCGCAATGAAGAGCTACGGCGCGGAAACGATTCCGCTGCGGCCCTCGCTCGCCTCCGGCGTCGACGCGCCGCGCGGCGAAGTGCCTTATTGCACCTATAACGCGGAATCCGCCGAGCACGAGGGATTTGCCATGTCGCTCCTCGAGGCGCGCGGTGCAATGATGCTGGACGGCCCCGAGGCGGAAGCCTTCATCCTGGCGCGGCTGAAGGCGATGACGATGCACGAGGTGGGCCACACGCTGGGCCTGACGCACAATTTTCGCGCCTCGGCAGTGTATACGGAGCGCCAGCTTGCCGATCCCGAGTTCACCCGCCAGAACGGCATCGCCGGCTCGGTGATGGAGTACAACGCGGTCAACCTCGCCCTGGCCGGCGAGAAGCAGGGTGAGTACCACATGTCCACGCTCGGCCCCTATGATTACTGGGCTATCGAGTACGGTTACCGTGAGTTCGCGCCTGAGCAAGAGGCGGCGCAACTTGCCCGAATCACGGAACGCTCGACGGAGCCCTGGCTCGCGTTCATGGCCGACGATACGCTCTACTACAGTGGACTCGATCCGCTGGCGAACACGTTCGACCTGGGGCAGGATCCGCTGGCCTACGCCGACCGCCAGCTGAAACTCGCGCGCGAGCTTTGGCAGCTCACGGAATCGCGTTCCCTGCGGCCCGACGAAACGTATGCGCTTCTGCGGCGGAATTTCTCGCGCGGGTTGTTCGAAGTCCAGCAGAGCGCGACATACGCGGTCAAGTACATCGGTGGTCTCACGCTGCGGTCGGACCATGCCGGCAGCGGCCGCGCGCCACTCGAGCCGGTCCCGGTCGACAAGCAGCGCGCGGCGCTCAAGCTGCTTGCCGGAACGGTCCTCGCCGCCGACAGTTTCCGGTTCCCGCCCTCGTTCCTGCGCCGGCTGTCGGTCAGCGACTTCGACATCGACGATGCGCGCGACCTCGGCGGCAGCGTGCCGCCGGTGGATGTGGCCGTCGACCAGCAGGTGCTGGCCGTTCACCGGGCGGTGCTCGGGCCGCTGCTCGGGCCCGACGTCGCGCAGCGTCTCCTCAACAACGAACTCAAGGTGACGTCCGCCGCGCAGGCGTTGCGTCTCGCGGAACTCTATGCGGCGCTGCACGCTGCCGTCTTCAGCGAGTTGAAAACCGGCAAGGACATTCCCCTCATCCGGCGCAACCTGCAGCGCGACTATGTGTCTCGCGTCGCCGTAGTCCTGCTCCGTCCCAATGCGGCAATGCCCGCCGACGCGCGCGCGTTGCTCCGCGCCGACGCCGTGCTGCTTCATGACGAGCTGACGGCGCGCGCCCGCATGCCGCAGGCATCGCCCGAAACGCGGGCGCATCTCGCGGAAAGCATCGCGGTGCTGGAAGACGCGCTGAAAGCCACGTCGGTGCGCCAGGGAACCTGATGGCGACACGGCCATCCCGCGTCACCGTGGCGCTCGCGCCGCCCGACAACCGTGCGCTCGCCAACCTGTGCGGTCCACTGGACATCAACCTGCGCCAGATCGAAGCCGCGCTCGATGTCGCGATTACCCATCGCGCCGGCGCATTCACGGTGGCCGGAGACAATCCTCAGGCGCAGCGCGCCGCGGAGGCGCTGCAGCGGTTCTACGCGGCTGCGGAAAAGCCCCTTTCCGTGGACGATATCCAGCTCGGTCTGGTCGAAATTGCGACGCAACCGAAGGCGAAGGCGGCGCTGGAGCCCACCGCCGACGGCACGCCGCACTTGCGCACGCGCCGCGCCGACCTGCATGGACGCACGCCGAACCAGGTCGAGTACCTGAAGGACATTCTCGGCCACGACATCACGTTCGGCATCGGACCCGCGGGCACCGGCAAGACCTACCTGGCCGTGGCGTGCGCGGTCGACGCGTTGGAGCGCGATGCCGTCAAGCGCATCGTGCTCGTGCGGCCGGCGGTGGAGGCCGGCGAGAAGCTCGGCTTCCTCCCGGGCGACCTGGCGCAGAAGGTCGACCCCTATCTGCGTCCGCTGTACGACGCGTTGTACGACCTCATGGGCTTCGACAAGGCCGCGCGGCTGTTCGAGCATACGACGATAGAGCTGGCGCCGCTCGCGTACATGCGTGGACGAACGCTCAATCACTCGTTCATCATCCTGGACGAGGCGCAGAACACCACTCCCGAACAGATGAAGATGTTCCTGACGCGTATCGGTTTCGGCACCAAGGCCGTGATCACGGGGGACGTCACGCAGACCGACCTGGCACGCGGGCAGAAGAGCGGCCTCGTGGAAGCCGCGCGCGTCCTGGCCGGCGTTCGCGGCATCGCGTTTCGTCACTTCACCAGCGCCGATGTCGTGCGCCATCCGCTGGTGCAAAAGATCATCGACGCCTACGATCGGGACGCGGCGACGGCAAAGTCCGACGACAGGAACCGCGGCTGATGGGCCGCGCCGTTGCCGTGCGCCGGAAGCTGCCGGCGCTTTCGCTTTCGGTGCAATACGCGAGCAACGACGCTGACCTCCCAAGGCGGCCGCAAGTCCGCCGCTGGGTCAAGGCCGCGCTTTTCTCCGACGCCACGGTGACGGTGCGCTTCGTCGACGCGATCGAGGGCCGCGCGATCAACGCCGAATTTCGCGGCAAGGACTATGCGACGAACGTGCTCACGTTCGTGTACGATGACGAGCATCCACGCGCCGGCGACGTGGTGCTCTGCGCGCCGGTCGTGCGGCGGGAGGCGGCGGAGCAAGGCAAGCCGCTCGCCGACCACCACGCACACCTGGTTGTCCACGGCATGCTGCACCTGCAGGGATTCGACCACGAACGCCACGCCGACGCCATGGTGATGGAGGCGCGGGAAACCGCGATACTGGCGACTCTCGGGCTTCCCGATCCGTACGCCTGACCCCATGGACGACGACAAGCACGGCGACAAACCGACGCTGCTCGAAAGGCTCTCCGCGCTGCTGATGCGCGAGCCCGAAGACCGCGAGGAACTGGTCGCCATCATGCGCGGCGCGTTCGAACGCAAGCTGGTCGACGGCGATGCGCTGTCGATGATCGAGGGCGTCCTGTCGGTGTCGGAGACGACGGTGCGCGACATCATGATCCCGCGAGCGCAGATGGACTGCGTGTCCATCGACGACGAGCCGTCGGTATTCATCCCCGTTGTCGCGGAAACGCGGCACTCGCGCTTTCCGGTGATCGGCGAGAGCAAGGACGACGTCGTCGGCATCCTGCTCGCCAAGGAACTCCTCAACTACTACGCCAACCCGGAAGGCTTCAATCTCCACGACACTCTGCGGCCCGCCGTGTTCGTGCCGGAAGGCAAGCGCCTCAACGTGCTGCTGCGCGAATTCCGCGCCAACCGCAATCACATCGCGATCGTCGTCGACGAGTACGGCGGGGTGTCGGGCCTGGTGACGATCGAAGACGTGCTGGAACAGATCGTAGGCGACATCGAGGACGAATACGACTTCGACGAGAGCGAGGACAACATCATTCCGGAGGCCGGCGGCCGCTGGCGCGTCAAGGCGCAAACGGAGATTGCCGACTTCAACACGCACTTCGCCACGCGCTTCGAGGACGACGAGTTCGACACCGTGGGCGGGCTCGTGCTGCGCGCGTTCGGCCGGCTGCCCAAGCGCGGCGAGACGGCGGTGCTCGAAGGCTTGCGCTTTCGCGTGCTGCGCGCCGACAGCCGCCGCCTGTACACGCTGCAGGTCGAGCGCATGGCGCCCCCCGCCGGCGCCGACAGCCCGGAGTGAGCTCTACCGCAGGATTTCAGCGCGCGCTACGCCTTGCGCTCGCGCTGTCTGCCGGCGCGGCGACGGTTTTCGGCTATGCGCCGTTCACCGTCGCGCTGATGCCGTTTGCCACACTCGCCGTTTTGTTCTGGCTGTGGCATCGCGCCGAAACGCCGAGAGAGGCAGCGCTCGATGGATTGGCGTTCGGCATCGGTCATTTCGGTGTGGGCATTTCCTGGATTTCCCTCGCCCTCGAAACCTTCGGCGTGTCGCCGGTTGTCGCCGTCCCGGGCATGCTGGGATTGGTCGTCTACCTCTCCTTCTACTCGGCCCTGGCGGGCTGGGTCGTCGCACGCGCTGCCCGGCCGGGCTCCTTGATGCGCCTGGTCTGTGCCGCAGCCGCCTGGGCGCTGGCGGAGTGGCTCCGCGGCACGATGCTCACCGGCTACGGCTGGCTCGCCGTCGGGTACTCGCAGCTTTTATCCGAGGCCGCATTGCCCCTGGCCGGCTTCGCACCGGTCGGCGGCGTTTACATGGTGTCATTGGCGCTGGCAGCGTGTTCCGCGCTTCTCGTCGCGATGATCGAAGGCATCGCCGAAGGACGCGCACGCGTGCTGCCACTCGGTCTGGCCGGCATCGCGTTGCTGTTAGGCGCGGGGGCGCTTACCGCGCGCATCGAATGGACGCGTCCCGTCGGCGCGCCGCTCGCCGTGTCGCTGGTCCAGGGCAACGTCCAGCCGCACTTGAAGTTTGATCCTGCGTACCGCGCGCGCAATTTCGAGATGTACGAAGCACTGGTGACTCAGGCGCGGGGTCGGCTCGTTGTGCTGCCGGAGAGCGCGTTCGCCGCATTCATCCACGAGGTTCCCACCGATGTGCTGGAGCGCCTCGCCGCAGCGGGACGCGCGCGTGACGGTGACGTGCTGCTCGGCCTGTTCACGCTGGATCTGCCGCCGGCCGGCAGCGGCCGCGACGTCGACGACGCCCTGATCTACAACAGTGTGATCAGCCTGGGCGCAGCTCCGCCGCAGTTGTATCGCAAGCACCATCTCGTTCCTTTCGGCGAGGCGATACCGCTTCGCTCCGTCCTCGGATGGTTCTTCAATCAGATCCTGAACATTCCGCTGGCGGACCAGGCCGCCGGCCCCGCGAGGCAGCAACCGTTCCCGGTCGCGGGGCAGCGCGTGGCCATCAACATCTGTTACGAAGACGTCTTCGGCGCCGAACTGGCGGAGGTTGCTCCCGCTGCGACGCTGTTCATCAACGTCACCAACGACGTGTGGTACGGGCACTCGATCGGCGCGTGGCAGCACAACCAGATCGCTGCGATGCGCGCGCTGGAACTGGGTCGCCCGATGCTGCGCGCGACCAATACCGGAATAACGTCCGCCATCGCGCATGACGGACGCGTCATCGCCGCGCTGCCCTGGTTCACGCAGGGCATCCTGGAGATCGATATCGCCGGTCGCCAAGGCGAAACGCCGTTCGTCCGCTGGGGCGACGTCTTCCTGGTGGCGCTCGCGTCGCTCGTCCTGACGGTTGCGTACGTGCTGGCGCGCCGGAAGCCGCGCTAGCCCGGATGCAATCCACGCCCGCTATTCGAACTCGTCAGCCTCTGCCGCCATCCGCGCCTTCGGCCGTTGCCCCGTCCATGACACATCTCCATAATCCGCGCCTTCGGCCGTGACAGGAACCACCATGACCTCCCTTGAGATCTCCGGTTTGTCCAAGACCTATCCGAACGGCGTGCAAGCGCTGGACGGAGTCTCGCTGACGATCAAGCCGGGAATGTTCGGACTGTTGGGACCGAACGGCGCCGGCAAGTCGACGCTGATGCGCACGCTGGCTACGCTGCAGGATGCCGACGCCGGCTCCGCACGAATGGGTGACGTCGACGTGCTGCACGACAAGGACACCGTGCGCCGGATGCTCGGCTACCTGCCGCAGGACTTCGGCGTGTATCCGAAGGTCTCCGCCGAGCAACTGCTCGACCACCTGGCGCGTCTCAAGGGTCTCAATGACGCCGCGGTCCGGCGCGATGTCGTCGCGACGCTGCTGAAGCAGACCAATCTTTACGACGTGCGCAAGAAGGCGCTGGGCGGCTTTTCCGGCGGCATGCGCCAGCGCTTCGGCATCGCGCAAGCGCTGCTGGGCGATCCGAAGCTCATCATCGTCGACGAGCCAACGGCCGGGCTCGACCCCGAGGAGCGTGTGCGCTTCCACAACCTGCTCGCGGACATCGGCGAAAACGTCATCGTCATCCTGTCCACGCACATCGTCTCCGACGTCAGCGACCTGTGCGCACAGATGGCGATCATCAACAAGGGCCGCGTTCTGCTGACGGGTGAGCCATTGGCTTTGACGCGCAGGCTCGAGGGTCGGGTCTGGCAGAAGGCGATTGCCCGGAACGATCTGGACGCGCTGAAAAACCAGTTGCCGGTGATCTCGACGCGCCTGGCGGCGGGGCGGACGCTGGTCAACGTCGTCAGCGATGAGGTTCCCTCCGAAGGCTTCGTGCCCGTCGAGGCGACGCTGGAAGACGTCTACTTCGCCGCCATTTCGGGTCGCCTCGATTCCACCGTCGTCGAAACGCAGGCGGCCTGATGCGCAACGCGTTCACCATCGCCTGCTTTGAAGTGGCGACGCGCCTCAAGCGCATTTCCACGTGGGTGTATTTTGTGGTGTTCTTCGCGATCGCGATATTCTGGGTCGCGGCGGCGGGGGGCCTCATCAAGAGCGCGGTCGTGTCCTTCGGCAGCGGCAAGGTCTGGATCAATTCACCCTACGCGATCGCGCAGACCGTCTCGTTCCTCGGCATGTTCGGGCTATCGATCATCGCCGCGATCATGGGCCGTGCGGTGCAGCAGGATTTCGAATACCGCGTAGAACATTTTTTCTTCAGTGCGCCGATCAGGAAATGGGAATACTTGGCCGGCCGCTTCGTCGGCGCGATCGTTGTCCTGCTCATCATCCTGTCGAGCATTTCGCTGGGCGGCGCTCTGGCGGTGTCGCTACCGGGACTCGACCCCGACCGGATCGGGCCGATGCGGCCCCTCGCCTACATCGTCCCGTATTTCACCGTCCTGCTGCCCAACCTTGTCATCCTGGGCGGACTGTTCTTCTGCCTCGCGGCACTGACGCGGCGCATGCTGCCCGTCTATATCGGCAGCGTGCTGCTGCTGATCGGCTTCCTGGCCGCGCAGGGGCTGCTGCGCGACATGACCAACAAGACGCTGGCGTCGCTGCTGGACCCCTTCGGCGTCGTCGCGACGTCGCAACTCACCGCGTACTGGTCGATCAGCGAGCGCAACACCCGCCTCCTGCCGCTGGAAGGGTTTCTGCTGTGGAATCGCCTGTTATGGCTCGGGATAGCGGCTGCCGTGCTTGGATTCACGACCTGGCGCTTCCGGATGGCCGAGGCGGGCACCAGCGGTCGCCGCCGCGCGGTCGCCGCGGACGACGACGTGGCGGACGTCGTTTCCGTGCACTTGCGCCGCGTCGCACAGGGCACGGTTAGCGGTCTTCGACTGTTGCCCCGATTGGTTTGGCTCAATTTCCGCGAGACGGTAAAGAACGTCTATTTCGGCGTCATTGCCTTCTCCGGCATGGCGTTTCTGATCGTCACCAGCTCGACCGCCGGCGACATCTTCGGCACCAGCACGTGGCCGGTGACCTGGCAGATGCTGGACCTGCTGTCGGGAACTTTCTCGGTTTTCATGCTGGTGATCATTACGTTCTACGCCGGCGAACTCACATGGCGCGAACGCGAGCACCGGCTGGACCAGATCCACGACGCGCTCCCCATCCCGACGTGGCTGCCGTTCCTGGGCAAGCTGTTTGCGCTGATGCTGGTTCCTGTCGTGCTGCAGGCGCTGTTGATGCTGTGCGGACTCGGAATCCAGGTCGCGAAGGGTTACCACAACTACGAGTTCGGCCTCTACTTCAAGGGGCTGTTCGGCATAGAGCTCATCGACTACTGGCTGGTCTGCGTGCTCGCGATGACCGTGCATTCGCTGGTGAACCAGAAATACCTGGGTCACTTCATCATGATCGTGTACTTCATCGCAATGAGCTTTGCGAGCTTGTTCGGCTTCGAACACAACCTGTTCAAGTATGGCGCTACGCCGCCGTACATCTACTCGGACATGAACGGGTTCGGGCATTTCCTGCTTCGCGTCCGGGCCCTCCAGGCGTATTGGGCCGCCGCCGCACTGCTGCTGGCGGTCGCCGCCTATCTGTTCTGGGTACGCGGCACGGTCGCCGGCTGGCGCGAGCGCGTAGTGGCGGCCCGCCAGCGCTTCAATCGTCCTGCGGCCGTGCTGACCGCCGTCGGCGCGCTGTCGATGGGTGGCCTCGGCGCGTTCATTTTCTACAACACCAACGTCCTCAACCACTATCAGACGGCCGACGGCCAGCTCACACTCCAGGCCGACTACGAGAAGAAGTACAAGAGTCTCGACCGCGCGCCGCAGCCGAAGATCACCGCAGTCAAGGTAGCGGTCGAACTCTATCCAAGCGCGCGGCAGGTGCGGATGCGTGGGCAGTACACGCTGCTGAACAAGACCAGCCAGCCGATCGACACCGTGCACCTGCTGTTCGGCTCCTTCGCGGAGACCGTGGTGAACAAGCTGGAATTCGAGGGTCCTTCGACGTTGACCGTGGACGACCTGCCGCACGGTCTGCGCAGCTACAAGCTGGCAACACCTCTGGCGCCCGGCGCGTCCACGCAGCTGACGTTCGACCTGGAAACCGGCGGCCACGGCTTCACCAACACGGGCGCCTTTACGGCCGTCGAGAATAATGGCTCGTTCGTCAATGGACGCCTGCTGCTGCCCGGCATCGGCTACGAACCGCGGGGAGAGATTACCTCCGACCGCGAGCGTAAGAAGTTCGGTCTTCCGGCCGCGGAACGCATGCGCGACCGCGACGACCCCGCGGGGCTCATGGAAAACGGACTTTCGACGGACGCTGACTTCATCACTTTCGAGGCGACGATCGGCACCGAGCTCGACCAGTTCGCCATCGCGCCGGGCTACCTGCAGAAGGAATGGACGCAGGACGGGCGCCGCTATTTCGAATACAAGATGGACGCCCCGATCCTCAATTTCTTCGCGTTCCAGTCCGGACGCTATGCGGTGAAGAAAGATCGGTGGAACGACGTCGCCATCGAGATCTATTATCAGCCGGGACACGAGTACAACCTTGACCGGATGATTGCGGCCACGCAATCGGGGCTCGACTATTTCACGAAGAATTTCGGACCGTACCAGCACAAGCAGTTCCGGATCATCGAGTTCCCGCGCTACGACCGCTTCGCGCAATCGTTTCCAAACACCATCCCGTATTCCGAGGGCATCGGCTTCATCGCACGGGTCCGCGAAGACGAGAAGGACGATATCGATTACCCGTATTACGTCACTGCGCACGAGCTTGCACACCAGTGGTGGGGGCACCAGGTCGCCGAGGCCAACGTGCAGGGTGGAACGATGCTGGTGGAGACGCTCGCGCAGTACTCGGCGCTGATGGTGATGAAACACAAGTACGGCGAGGAGAAGATGCAGCGCTTCCTGCAGTACGAGATGGACCGCTATCTGCTGGGCCGCAGCACGGAGCAGAAGAAGGAATTGCCGCTGTCCCGGGTCGAGAACCAGGACTACATCCACTACCGCAAGGGCAGCGTCGTCATGTATGCGCTGCAGGACTACATCGGTGAGGACAACCTCAATCGCGCAATCCGGGCGTTCCGCGACGAGCACGCGTTCAAGGGCCCGCCGTACCCGAATTCCACACAATTGCTCGCGCACATCCGCGCCGTGACGCCGCCCCAGTACCAGTACGTGATCGACGACATGTTCGAGAACATCACGCTGTACGACAACCGCGCGACCGAGGCGAAGGCGAGGGCACTGCCCGATGGCCGGTACGAGGTCACCATGAAGGTGGTGGCCAAGAAGCGCCGCGCGGATGAACTGGGCAAGGAATCGGACGTCCCGATCGCCGACTGGATCGACATCGGCGTGCTGGACGCGGACAACAATCCGCTGTTCCTGGAGAAGAAGAAGATCGATCGCGAGGAGATGGAATTCACGGTCATCGTCGATAGGAAGCCCGCGCGCGCCGGCATCGACCCGTACAACAAGCTGATCGACCGGCGACCCAAGGACAACGCGATCGCCGTCGAAATGGGCTGACCTGCCGGCACCGACGAAGATTGATTGGTCGGGCCGGCCAAAAGTAATCGCTCGCCGCCACTAGAGACCAATCTGCAACAGCTCGCGGCGGCGAGTTGGCGACGCGCCTTGGGGCTGCGCGGCGATATCCCGTAAAATCAATGTCTTTCGCGCCCGGGGAAGGTCGCGCGGCTCGCTTCCGCGCGCCTCAAGTCGATGCTCACGTTCCAGCAGGTGATCCTGAAACTCCAGACCTATTGGGGCGACCGCGGCTGCGCTCTGCTGCAGCCGTACGACATGGAAGTTGGCGCCGGTACGTCGCACACGGCAACGTTCCTGCGCGCGCTCGGCCCCGAGCCGTGGCGCGCCGCCTATGTGCAGCCGTCGCGCCGGCCGAAGGACGGCCGTTACGGCGAGAATCCGAACCGCCTGCACCAGCATCACCAGTTCCAGGTCGTGCTCAAGCCGTCCCCGCCGGACATCCTCGATCTCTACCTGGGTTCGCTCGCCGCGCTTGGCTTCGACCTTGCGAAGAACGACGTACGCTTCGTCGAGGACGACTGGGAAAACCCGACGCTCGGAGCGTGGGGCCTGGGCTGGGAAGTGTGGATGAACGGCATGGAAATCACGCAGTTCACCTATTTCCAGCAGGTAGGCGGCCTCGACTGCAATCCCATCACCGGCGAAATCACCTACGGCCTCGAACGGATGTCGATGTACCTGCAGAACGTCGAGTCGGTCTACGACCTCGCCTACACCGACTCGATGTCCTATCGCGACGTGTTCTTCCAGAACGAGGTGGAGCAGTCGAAGTACGCGTTCGACGAATCCAACGCACCGAAGCTGTTCGAGCAGTTCGCGTTCTTCGAGTCCGAGGCGCGGCGGCTGCTGGAGGCAAAACTCCCGCTGCCGGGCTACGAAATGATCCTGAAGGCGGGCCACACATTCAACCTTCTGGACGCGCGCGGGGCCATTTCCGTGACCGAGCGCGCTGCCTACATCGGCCGCATCCGCAACCTGTCCCGGCTGGTCGCGACGGCCTATGTGGAGGCGCGCGAAGCATTGGGATTCCCGATGTTGCCCGCGGCGCACAGGCGGGCGGCCGCATGAGCGGCGATACGCTCGTGGTCGAGTTGTTCGCCGAAGAGCTGCCGCCAAAGGCATTGAAGAAGCTGGGCGAGGCGTTTGCCGACGGCGTCGCGGCCGGACTTGCGAGCCGGGACTTCCTGACGGCCGACTCGAAGGTCGCCGGCTTCGCAACGCCGCGACGGCTCGCGGTCTCGATCACCGGTGTTCGCGCCGTCGCGCCCGACAAGGCTTTCAAGGAGAAACTGCTCCCGGTCAACCTCGCTTTCGACGGCGACGGCAAGCCGACGCCGGCGTTGTTGGGGCGGCTCAAGGCCAAGCAGCTGTCGCATGTCGACCCCGCGACGCTGACGCGCGAGCACGACGGCAAGACCGAGTCTTTGTATTACTCCGCCATCGCGAAGGGTGGTCACTTGGCAACGGCGCTGCAAGGCGCGCTGGACGACGTACTCGCCAAGCTCCCGATCCCGAAAGTGATGAGCTATGCCGCGCCCGGCAGCTATTACAACGACGTCAAGTTCGTCCGCCCGGCCCACAAGTTGGTGGCGCTACACGGCGCCGACGTGGTCGACGTGCGCGCACTCGACCTCGCCGCCGGGAACGTAACCGGCGGGCATCGCTTCTTGTCCCGCGGCGACATCGCGATAACGTCTGCTGACGCCTATGCACCGACGCTCGAAGCCGAAGGCAAGGTCGTTCCGTCGTTCGCCGCGCGCCGCGCCGCCATCGTCGTCGGGCTCGAAGGCGCGGCAGGCGACACCACGCCGATCATGCCGGATGCGCTGCTGGATGAGGTCACGGCACTGGTCGAGTGGCCGGTCGTCTACGCGGGCACGTTCGACGCCGCATTCCTGGACGTCCCGCAGGAATGCCTCATCCTCACGATGCAGCTGAACCAGCGGTACTTCGCGCTCGCCGACGAGGCGGGGAAGCTGGTCAACCGGTTCCTGCTGGTGAGCAACCTGCAGACGACGGACCCGTCGGCGATCGTCGCCGGCAACGAGCGCGTGCTGAGGGCGCGGCTGGCCGACGCCAAGTTCTTCTTCGACCAGGACCGGCGCCATACGCTCGAGTCGCGCCTGCCCAAGCTCGGCAGCGTCGTCTATCACAACAAGCTCGGCACGCAGGCGGACCGGTCGGCGCGCGTTGGCGCCGTCGCCGCGGCGATTGCGGCGGAATTGGGCGCGGACCAAGCCCAAGCGCAGCGCGCAGCAAGGCTTGCGAAAGCGGACCTGGTCACCGACATGGTGGGCGAATTCCCGGAGCTGCAGGGCCTGATGGGCCGCTATTACGCCGAGCACGACGGCGAGGCGCCCGAAGTGTCCGCTGCCGTCGAGCAGCACTACTGGCCGCGCTTCGCAGGCGATGCGCTTCCGATGGCGCCGATCGCGCAAAGCGTGGCACTGGCAGACAAGCTGGACACGCTGGTCGGCATCTGGGGCATCGGCCTCGTGCCCACCGGCGACAAGGATCCGTTCGGCCTGCGCCGGCATGCGCTCGGTGTGCTGCGCATTCTGCTCGAGCGAAGGCTGCCGCTGGAATTGCCGCGCCTCCTCGCCATCGCGGCGGAGCAGTTTCCTGCCGGCGCGATTGGCGCCGACACGGTACAGGGCGTCAGCGGATTCATGCTCGACCGCCTTCGCCAACTGTTGCGGGATGCGGGTGCCGCGCCGAACGAGGTCGAAGCCGTGCTTGCCGACGATCCGGCCCGCATCGACCTGATCGCACCGCGCTTAGCCGCAGTGCAGGCTTTCGCCGCGCTGCCCGAAGCGGCCGCGCTATCGGCCGCCAACAAGCGCATCGTCAACATCCTGCGCAAGAATGGCAGCGAGGCGGCACAGGCCGTCGACCGCGGCCGGCTCGCGGAAGGCGCCGAACACGACCTGTTCATGGCGTTCCAGCAATTGGCGCCGCAGGTGGAGACCGACTTCACGAACGGAGATTTTGCCGCTGCGCTACGCACGCTCGCTACGGCGAAACCCGTGGTCGACCGCTATTTCGACGACGTGATGGTGATGGTCGACGATCCGGCGATCCGCGCCAACAGGCTTGCCCTGCTGCGCAGCGTTGCCGCGACGATGAACCGCGTCGCCGACATCTCCAAGCTGGCACAATAGCTCATGGTCCAGCTGGCTTCCGACGCCGTCGTTGCAACCCGCGCTGCCAAGCTCATCGTGCTGGACCGCGACGGCGTCATCAATTACGACAGTGACCAATACATCAAGTCGCCGGAGGAATGGCGGCCGATCCCCGGGAGTCTCGAGGCCATCGCGCGGCTCAACCACGCCGGCTACCGCGTCGTGGTCGCCACCAACCAGTCGGGAATCGGACGTGGCCTGTTCGACATGGCGACGCTCAACGCCATCCACGAAAAGATGCACAAGGCGCTGACCCACGTCGGCGGCCGGGTGGAAGCCGTATTCTTCTGCCCGCATACGGCCGACTCCAAATGCGAATGCCGCAAGCCGAAACCGGGCATGCTGGCCGAGATCGGCAAGCGCTTCAATTCCGAGTTGACGGGACTGCCCTGCGTCGGCGATTCTTTGCGCGACTTGACGTCGGCGGACGGCGTCGGCGCGCAGCCGATGCTCGTGCTGACCGGCAAAGGCGAGAAAACGTTGCGTGAAGGCAATTTCCCGAAGAACACCGTGATCTTTCCCGACCTGGCGTTCGCTGTGTCGGCGCTCCTGGCCGGCGACTGACCGGCTGCCACACGCGAACACGGTGTCGGCACTGCGCTCCCTGATCTTCCTGCTGTTCCAGCTGCTCGTGACGCCGCTGTACGCCGCGGCGATGCTGCTGATGGCATGGTCGCCGCGCATCACGACCTATCGGATGGCCGCAAGCTGGTGCGCGGTGAACCTGTGGGGCGCGCGGACGATCTGCGGAATCCGTTGGCGTGTCGACGGCCGGGAAAACGTCCCTCAAGGCAACGCGCTCGCCCCCCATATCGTCCTGTCCAAGCACAGTTCGACCTGGGAGACACTGTCGCTGACGCAGTACTTTCCCAGCCTGGCCTACGTGGCGAAGAAGGAGCTGCTGTCCATCCCTTTCTTCGGTTGGGGCTTCGCGCTGGCCTCGCCGATCACCATCGACCGCAAGGCCGGCGTGGACGCGATGCAGCAGATCGCCACGCAGGGTCGCGAACGCTTCAAGCAAGGATTCTGGATCGCCATCTATCCCGAAGGCACGCGCATTCGGGCCGGCACGCGCAGGAAGTACAAGACTGGCGGCGCCCGCCTCGCCATAACGCTCGACGTGCCGATCATTCCGGTCGCGCACAATGCCGGATACCTGTGGCCGAAAGGCATCTTCGGCAAGAAGCCCGGCACCATCACGATGACGATCGGCAAGCCCATTTCGCCCACCGGCAAGGAGCCGCTGGCGCTGATGCAGGAAGTGGAAGGCTGGATCGAGAGCGAGGTCGCGCGTCTGGGAGTTCCCAGGTGAAGCGCGCGTCCGCACAGCCGGCCACCGCGCATTTGCGCCTCGATGAAATTAGCCGCGGACCCGACGCTCCACGCCGCATTCGCGACGGCTCGTCCAGGCGCATCGTGCTGGCCGGTGAGACGGTGGAATATTGCCTGATCCGCGCGCGCCGCCGCACCATCGGCATGGAGGTCGATCTCGAGGGCCTGACGGTCCGGGCGCCACGTTGGGTGACGATCTCCGAGATCGAGTCCGCATTGGCGGAGCGCGCGAAATGGATCGTCAAGGCGCTTGTCGAGTGGCGGGGCCGCCGCCGCGACGTGATGCCCACCGTCTGGAAATCCGGCGCACCGATCCTCTACCGCGGGCGGGAACTGGCGCTCGAGGTGTTTCCTTCGCGGCGGACAAACGTGGCGCCAGACCTGTTCCACCTGACGGTGTTGCATCCGCACGCCCACGACGAGGGGGAAGTGGCGGCGCTGGTCGGCAAATGGCTGAAAGACGAAGCGTGGAACCTGGTGGCACCGCAGGTCATCCGGTATGCGCAACGGATCACGTCCACAACGCCTGCCATGCGCCTTTCGAACGCCCGCAGCGAATGGGGCAGCTGCAACGCCCGCGGAGAAATCCGCCTCAATTGGCGCCTGGTCCAGCTGCCGCCGAAGCTGGCGGAGTACATCGTCGCGCATGAAGTCGCGCACCTGCTCGAGCTCAACCATTCGCCGCGCTTCTGGGCAATCGTCGAGTCGCTGATTCCCGGACATGCAGCGTTGCGGCGCGAGCTGGAAGACTGGACGGCGCTTTTGGCGGCGTGAGCAGCG
>Ga0207683_10000374_pt1 | contig 41140 bp, 55 predicted proteins | sample KBSM73metaG_FD_184333 | JGI IMG/M metagenome (GOLD analysis project Ga0207683, IMG submission 184333) | Miscanthus rhizosphere microbial communities from Kellogg Biological Station, Michigan, USA - KBS M7-3 metaG (SPAdes) (version 2) | ecosystem: Host-associated > Plants > Roots > Rhizosphere >... | reverse complement strand
CGGGTTAACTGTTGGTGCCGGTCATTACGGGCATTACACCGCCGACGCGAGGCTCTGATCATGGCACTCACCCCGCTTGATTTCCCGGCCTCGCCGACCAACGGCCAGACCTACCCGAACCCGCCGGTCACCGGGCAGCCGACCTACCAGTGGGATGCCGCGACAGGCGTCTGGCTGTCAAAATTCGCGCTGGGCGAGGAGTATGTCCAGCTCGACGGCGGCCAGCCGATGACGGGATTGCTGACGCTGTCCGGCAACCCGACCGCGCCGATGCATGCCGCGACCAAGTCTTATGTTGATAGCACCGAGAAGGGCCGCAAGAATTACATCATCAACGGGGCGATGATGGTCTCGCAGGAGAACGCGGCGACGGCGGGGACAGTATCTGGTTTCTACCCAGCCGACATGTTCAGTGTCTCCTTTACCGGGACATCCGGGGCTTTAAGTACCGCGAACAACCCAACCGTAACTCCGGGTGGATCGCCCAACAGATTGCGCGTAGCGGTTACGCTGGCCGACGCTGCCGTGGCGGCAGGTGATGCTGTCTGGATTACAACCGTAGTTGAGGGTTTGCGTTACGGGGATCTGAGGTTCGGTTCTGCGGCAGCCAAGACCATCACAATCCAGTTTGGCGTTCGCGCCCCGGCAGGCACCTATTGCGTAGCAGTCCGTAACGGAACTGCGGACCGATCGTATGTCGCGGAGTATGTCATTGCGGCAGGTGAGGCCAATACAGATGTAATAAAGTCAGTAACGCTGACAGGTGATCTGGCAGGCACGTGGGCGGCGGGTAATTCGACAAGTGCAGGCATGCTGATCAGCTGGGGCTTGATGGTAGGCGGGACTTACCAGACCCCCGCCGGGTCGTGGGTTGCAAGCAATTTCATGGCCTCGTCCAATCAATTCAATTTCATGGGTACACTTAGTAACATTTTCGACTTGTTCGACGTCTCGCTCACCGAAGGCACCGTCGCGCCGCCGTTTCAGGTGCCGGATTATGCGCAAGAGTTGGCGGCGTGTCAGAGGTATTTCGAGATAATGACTGGGATGATCGGGACGGGACACTGCGTGGCGGCCACGACGGCATTGATAGTAAGTCGTTTTATGAGCAAGCGCGCGTCTCCAACTATCTCTCACACCAGCATTGGCAGTTTCAGCCTGTATAACGTTGCTGGTGCTACTGTTGCTGTTACTTCTGCCAACCCGTCAAGCAACATCACAGCAACCGGTGCGTTGACTGTGTATCAGACCGCAAGTGGCCTTGTTGCGGGTAACGGCACTGAACTCTATGGAGGCGCTGGAACATTTCTTATCAACGCGAGGCTCTAACGATGTCAGACTATCAACTCACCGCAAGCAACTGGGTCAAGCCATACCGCTTTGGTAGTTACGTCATCATGTTCAGCAAAGCGCCGTTTTATTTCAGTAGGTGGCTTCCAACGATACGCTGGAGTTCGTTGGCGTGGCGTCAATATGAATTAAAGGTGATCAAGCTATGAGCGAATATCAACTCACCGCAAGCGAAGAACCCTGCGCCGTCATCAGAGAACGGGACGGCGCGTGCATCCCGCCCGACATGGCGAACCGCGACTATAACGGCGACGCGATGTCACCCGGCTATATCCAATGGAAGGAAGCCGGCGGCGTGCCGGACGCCTACGTCGAGCCGGAGGTCGTGCCGCCAGTGCCGACGCAGGAACAGCAGATCCTGTACGAGCATGAAAACCGGCTCCGCGCGATCGAAGGCGAGCCGCCGCTGTCACAGGCGGATTTCATCGCCAAAAAGTCCAGCGGGTGATGACGCTCACCGAAACGACGGTGGTGGAGAGGTCCATGTCAAATGTAGATCCCAACCCACCCCGCCGGGAATTGCCGATCTCTACGGTGCAGCTCGCCGCTGTCACCAGCGAAGCCGTGGTTGGCGGGCTGTCACGATCGCCCTACCTGTTGGGGTTGATCGTGCTGACGACCATCGGCGTCTGCGCGGCGATCTACTTCCTTCAGATCCTGATCACCGGCCAGGCCACGCACCTGAATGCCCTGTTACAGCAGCAGACCAAGCAACAGACCGAACTGCTGGCGATGCACAAGGCGGAATTTGACGCGCTGCTGGAGATGGGCAACCGGCTGTCGGCGGTCCCGCCACCGTCGCCACTGGCACCAGGGTCGCCGTTCCTGAACCAGCCGCCGGCTGCGCCACGGCGTTAGGAGGTTGCCATGACAACCATTTGCATCAGTTCAGGCCACGGCGCAAAGGTCGCCGGCGCCTGCGGCATCATCCGCGAGCACGAGGAAGCGGTTCGCGTCGTCAATCAACTGGCAATCGAACTGCAACACTGCGGCGTCGATGTGCGCACCTATGAAGACACCATCAGCACGACGCAGAATGAAAATTTAAACCGTCTAGTTGACTGGCATAACGCGCAAGGGTCGCATGACCTCGACATATCCGTGCACTTCAACGCGTTCGAGCAGTGCAGCAAGCCGATGGGCTGCGAGGTCTGGTACTACAGTGCCAAGACCCTGGCGGCGAAACTGTCGGCGGCGATCGCCGAGGTTGGTTTCATCGACCGCGGCGCCAAGCAGACCAGCGATTTGTTCTTTTTGTCACATACGTCGGAAACGGCCGTGCTTCTTGAGATCTGTTTCGTGGACAGTGAGGCCGACTGCGCGATCTACCAGAACCCCGGCAACTTCAAGGAAATCTGCATTAACCTCGCCGAGGCGCTGAGTGGCGAAGAAGTCACGCCCGAGCCGCCTGAGCCTGAGCCTGACGACGAATACCTGTTTATGGCGACTGGAAAGTGTAGCTACTTTGGTGGCCCCGATGATCAAGGCGTGTCGGCTAGTGAGGGGTTGGCCTTTCACTATGCGCTTACAGAAGCCAACCAGCATCTATTCCTGCCCCTTCAGCCACTTGGAACGACTGGCCTGGCGCGGCGTCTCAATGCCCAGGCGGTGCCTTACCTCGCCTGCCGCTGGAACTACGACGACACCCCCAAGACGATGTTGGCCGAGAGCGGTCAGATGGCGCTGGTGACCAACACCACGACCGGCCGCTCGACGGCGGCGTTCCCGGCTGACTGGGGGCCGCACGACGAGAAGACTGGCGGCCGGGTGGCGGATCTCTCGCCAGCCCTGATGCGGGATCTCGATCTGGAGACGGACGATATTGTGGAAGTCGTCTACCCGTGGCGGGGCGACTGACATGATGCTGATGCTGGGCAAGCTGTTTGCCAAGATACGGCGCTGGCTGCTGCGCCGGGAGGACAAGCCATGATTGCCTCTATTATTACCCTGCTCATCTACATCGTCATCCTGGCGATCGTCGTGTACCTGGTCATCTGGGTCCTTGGCATCATCGGGGTGCCAATCCCGGAAAAAGTCATCCAACTGCTTTGGGTGATCGTCGCTCTAATCGCCATCCTGATGCTGGTGAATATGGTGATGGGAGGCGGGCTTCATCTCCCGTCAATCAAGTGAGCCGGAACTGCCGCCGGCCGAGCCGTACCGACCAAACATTTGCCGCGGCTGTTAGACCGTGCTAAGGTTCCATCACCGTGTGATGACGGTCCTATCCGTGCCATTCATGTCCGTTTAGGCACGAGAAAAACGCCCGGTAGCGCCCCCAGCTCCACCGGGCGTTTTTATTGGTTAGATTGTAGTTGGGATGGTTAAGACACCCAACCCATTGGCGCGGGCAACACTCAATGCATCCATCGCGTATTCACCTGCCGCCATTAAACAGGTGCCTTGCGCCGGGCTTTTACCGTGGTAGCCGTTAGTTCCGATAAACTTTATCTTAGGCGCAACGAACAAGATGCTGCTGGCTTTTGGTGCAAACGACTGCCACCACGGTGCTGAAGTCCGATCCGGTACCAACGCAATCCCATTGTTATGGGTAAAGAATTTTTCCAGCCAAGGAACTAGTGCGTTACGACCGCCAAAGGGCGGGTTCATCCATACGAAACCACGCCATTCCCGCGCGAGACTGGCCTGACAAATAAAGGTGTCGGCTGGTATCCAAGGCGTCTTCTCTTTGCCAGGACTGGCAACATCCATATCGAAAGAGCAGCCCAGTGCCTTAAACACATGGGGCGGCGTGTACCACTCACTTGTCGCCCCGACACATTGCTCATGAAGGGCCATCAGTGCAGGCCCTTCTTCATATGTGCTTCGAGACTATCGGCGTCCTTCGGATGCAGAAACAGTTCCACGCCGTCGAACACCCCCGGCATGTCCCGGATCAGCCCGGCATATATCACTTGGTCGTCTTTCACCAAGGCGCAGTAGCCAAGGCGCATATGCGGATTGCTGCATATGGTGAACATCGGCTCGCTAAGATCCATCAGCCCACTCCTGAGTAGAAAAACTCACCGTGGAAAGCTGCGGCAGCGACACACCATGCTGCGTGGGCTTCTTCTGCTGTATGAAAATACCCAAGATGGTCTTGCTTACCATTACGAGTAACGCGAGCAGCCCATTTTTTTGTTCTTTTATGCCAATGTACCCCTCTCAATCCACTGCGGCTGCGTCTTGCTTTTTGATTGGCGAGGTTTTGCTCGCGGGTTGCTTCGCGAAGGTTGTCGATACGACAATCGGACTTAACGCGGTCTTTATGGTCGAGATGGCCTTTAGGGAACTCACCGTATGTATACAGCCAAGCTAGTCGGTGAGCGTGGTAGGTCTTCTCATCAATTTTGATGCCCCAATACCCATCAACCTTCAAATTACCGGCCCGGTCGCCAATTTTGATGCAATAAGATTTCCGTACCTTCCAGTAGAAAAACCCAGTTTCCGCATCGTAAACTAGAACCTCCTTTAGCCGATCCTGAGTAATCATATGAGAGGCCCCCTTACTGTTGATATGACTGAAATGTAGATCAACGCAATCAGCCCGCCGATCACGACCACGGCGAGGATATCGATCAAAAACTGGCTCATAGCCCGCTCCAGCGGCTGAACGATTGTTCCATCGCTTCGTAGGCGGCGCGTTCCATCGGGCAGGCAGAGACCTTCGGTTCCTTCGCCGCCTCGACGGCGGCGTTGATGGCCTCACAAAGCAACTTTGACAAACCCTCGTCCTCGAAGAACAGGGTCAGGTCTGTGTCGCCGTAGCGGCTGGCCAGGTGGATCATTAGCGGTTTGCCGAACGCATTGTGGTCAATCGCCTTAATGCCGGTGATCAGGTGTAGCGAGATATTGGTCGTGACAGCCATCGGAAGGGGTGCCCCCAGTTAGAGTGAATGGCGACACGATAGTGCCCTGATGGACAATTGACAATTGAGATCCACAGAATTATTTTCCCGAAATGAAAAAACAGCATCCTGTAGTTACGGAACTGCTAACCGAGATCGAGACGTATCTGTCGCGATCCGGCATGCATCGCACTGGCTTCGGCCTCAAGGCGGTCAACGACGGTCACTTCATTCGCCGTCTGGAGACCGGCCGCACGCCCGGCATCAAGACCATCGACAAGGTGCGGGGCTTTATGAACGGCCACACCAAGGCGGCCAGACCGTTTCGAGGAGCACACAAGTGACTAAGCCACTGAATATCATTTCATTAGGTGCGGGCGTCCAGAGCACCACGATGGCACTGATGGCGGCGCATGGCGAGATCACGCCAATGCCTCACTGCGCTATCTTCGCGGATACCGGCGCAGAGCCAAAATCCGTTTATGAGCATCTGGCATGGCTGACGACAGATGGATTTTTGCCGTTTCCGGTGGTGATCGTCCGTAATGGCAACATCATGGATGATCTGATCGGCGGGGTAAATTCTTCCAGCAACAGGTTCGCATCTATCCCATTTTTTACCTTGCATAAGAACAAGGCCGGGATGGCGCGGCGGCAATGCACTAAGGAATACAAGTTACAGCCGATCCTGAAACAGGTGCGGCGGCTACTTTATGACAAGACGCCAAAAGGCGGGGCCGAGATGTGGATCGGCATTTCGACCGACGAGGCGCTGCGGATGAAACCCAGCCGGGTGCAATACATCGTCAACCGCTGGCCACTGATCGAGAAGGGCATGAACCGCGCAGCCTGTCTCGGCTGGCTGGAACGGAATGGCTATCACCGCCCACCGAAATCAGCCTGTACATTTTGTCCCTACCGTAGCGATGAAAGCTGGCGGGCAATGAAAGACGAAGATCCGGCTTCGTTCGCCGAGGCCGTCGCGGTAGATAATGCCATCCGGAGTAATGGCACGGCGATACGGATGAAGGCAGATCTGTATTTACACCGCTCACTGAAACCGCTCGATCAAGTCGATTTACGGACCCACGCCGAGGCTGGTCAGCCCGACCTGTTTAACAACGAATGCGAAGGCATGTGCGGGGTATGACCCACGGCATCCTGTGGACAAGCGAGATCGAAGCCCGGCTGGTCGAGCTATTGAGCATGGAAGAAAACCTGTCCTACGAGCAGATCGCGCGGCAGTTAACCCGCGAATACGGGATGGCGTTCACCAAGAATTCCTGCATCGGCAAGGGCCGGCGTCTGAACATGCCGCCACGTCCGCCGCGGGATTACGAGCGCCAGCCGGTAGGCACGCCTATCCTGGTCAAGCCCGATGCGCCGATCGAGCCAAAACTGCCGAAACCAAAGAAAGACGGCATCAACATCTACCAGCTGCGCGACAGCACCTGCCGGTGGATTTTCTGCGAATTGATGGACCCGCCGCCGTTTCGTTACTGCGGCAAGCGCACCCAACTGGGCAACAGCTACTGCGATAAGCACGCCGTTGTCGTCTACAACCAGCCACGAAAGACATGGGCATGAACGACCGTCGGATCGTCGAGCGGCTGCGCGAGTTCCCTCTAAGCGAAAAACTGGCGCTTGAAGCCGCCGACCGCATCGAGGCGCTGGAGGAGGGCGCACATAGGTTGAATAGGAAAATAGAGTGGTGGGAAGATAAATACCGCCAACAAGCCTGCCGAGCCGAGGCGCTGGAGGCGGCGCTACGAAAGATCACTGAAAGCTCATTTATAGACGGCACAATCCACGAAGCAATAAGAGGTGCCAGCGCCGCCCTCGCCGAGAGGCAGGACAAGAAATGATCATCCTCGCCATCGACCCCGGCATCACCGGCGCCCTTGCCTTCTACGACCCGTCCAACCCCAGCCGGGTGGCGGTGTTCGACATGCCGGTCCTCGACGGCGACGTTAACCCGCACGCGCTGCGGCATCATATCCAGACATTTAAGCCCGACGCCGCCATCATCGAGCATGTTAGTCCAATGCCGAAAGAGGGCGTGCGGTCGGTGTGGAGGTTCGCAAGCGCCTTCACCACTGCCTGCGTCGTCGTCAAGCTGGAGCACATCCCGCTGACGCTGGTGACACCGAGCCGCTGGAAGAAGGCGATGGGGCTGGCCGGCGGCAAGGATGGCAAGGAACAGGCGCGGGAACGGGCAATTGACAAGTTCCCATTATGCGCGCAGCATTTCAACCTCAAGAAGCATCACGGGAGAGGCGAAGCGGCACTCTTATGCCTGTATGCAGACAGCATCTTGAGGGGAACCTATGCGGACAAAGTTGAATTACGAGACGGCACAAACGATCCGTGAGCGCGCCGGCGACGGCGAGATGCAAAAAATCCTCGCCTATGAATATGGCGTTACCAAATCCACCATCAGCATGATCATCACAGGAAAAATCTGGCAATGCCCCTCGAATATACCAGACACTCACCAAGTAAGCTCAATAAGTTCGCCGCCGCCCCCGCCATGTTTGTTTTAGAGGAATTAATGGGGATGAAGCAGGTGGTGGGCGTGCCGGCGCATCGTGGCACCGCCGTCGAGGCGGGCGTCGCGTACGCTTTGCTGCACCCAGAACACAAAACCGACAACCCCGCCATCAAGCAGGCTTATAGCACCTATGATGGCCTTACAGCGCTGTCGGGCGACGAGCGCCGTGAGAAATACCGCGCCAACATCCCTGACATGGTGTTGACCGCGTTGGCCGAGCTGGAAGGTTACGGCACGCCGACAGCGACGCAGGGTGCCGTGACGTGGCAGCCGGAAGGGCTGAAATACCCTATCTTCGGCTATTATGATTTCTATTGGGAAGAACACGGCATCATTATCGACCTCAAAACAACAGAGCGAATGCCGGGTGAAATCAAGATCCCGCACGCGCGCCAGGTCGCGTTCTACGCCAACGGCAATTATGAGGGACGGCTGACCTACGTCACACCAAAAAAAGTCGCGACTTATAAGCTCGAAAACGTCGCGCAGCACCGCGCGGCGTTACTCAGCCTAGCGCAGAAGGTCGAGAAATTCCTGTCGAAAGGCAGCGAGCCGGAGGACTTTATCGAGTTCACCGCGCCGGATCTGGAACACTATTACTGGAATACGCCAGAGGCGCGTGAACTTGCGTTCAAATACTGGAAAGTTTAACAATTCGTTTCAAACCAATTCCGGGTTGATCCGGAGTGCCGCGCCGCTGGGCTACAGCGGTATATGGAGAATGAACGATGGACGACATTTTAGGCTTTACACTTGAACCTGCGGCAGGCGGCGAATTTACCGGACTGTGCAAGTACGACGCCCGCTCAGGGCGCATCTTCCGGGTCGAGCGTGTCAACACCGGCAATGGATTTGTTAGCGAGCCGGTCGATATCACGGCGACGTTCCGCGCCGTCGCCGACTTCGACAACATGCAGTCGGGCTGGATGGATTTCCCGCCCGGTTCTGCGCCGTCGTTTGCGCTGGTCCCGCTGGCGGCGATCACGGCAGGAACGATCGAACGGCCGGCACAGCCCAGCATCAAGCACAAGCACGGCGTTCGGTTCAGACTGAAACTGTCGAAAGCATGCAGCGGCGAGAGCAAACCAATCCGCGAAATTGCCGGCACCGCGAAGGCGTTTCTCAATGGCATCGCCGAGGTGTATCGCGAATACACCGTCACACGACAGAACTATCCTGGACAGTTGCCGGTGCTGACGCTGGTGTCTGCGTTGCCTGTCGTCTCAGGCACCGGAGCAACACGATCGACCAACTACCAGCCCAAGTTTCATATCGATGGCTGGAAGCCTCGGCCGGAGGATATGCCTGCTGTCGTGACCCAGCCAGCGATGGCGATCGTGACGCCGCTACCGCCACCTACCGCTCCGGTCACTGGCGCGCAGACGGTTCCGCCGCCGAACCGTTATCAAGCGCCTGTTCCTATTGTCCCACAGGCCAACAACAATCTTGCTGACGACTTCGGCTGATTAGGCGTAGGGTCACGTCTGCTTCGTCGGGTATCAGACACAAGAAAATGGCGGGTGGAGCTGCGATCCCACCCGCCTACCCTGCGAAGCTAACGTGTTTCCTCACCATCGCCTTGCAGGTACACACCACAGCCCTTGGGAGACTGTCGGCATGTTACTAATGGCTTTATACCAATTAATCACAAATTCAAATAGCCGTGTCGGTGGGGGTGGCCATGACGCCATTTGACCCCGAATTTGCAGCTCCCGCCGACTGGGCCAGACTATACCGCGAACATAACGTTCAGGTGGTGCCGGCGTTCATGCCAGGCGAGCAGGCTAAAGGTCTGTCCTGGAAGCGTCCCTTGCTCAAGACATGGGTCGAGTACCAAACCGAGCTGGTCCCGCTGGAGGTATTCAACCCGTGGTATGGAAACGGCGGCCAGCATGTCGCCAGACCCAATATGGGGATGATTACAGGGACTGCATCCGACAATTGTTTTGTGATCGATCTCGACCATCACAAGAACGCATCCGCTGCGGCGTGGTGGGACACGCTGATGATGGTCCACAACAATAGCATGGATCTGGAGACGGTCGAACAGACGACCGGAGGCGGCGGCAGCCAGAAAATATACCGGGCGCCTCCGGGGTGGGTGGCACCCACCATGAAGACGTCTATCGGGGTGGACATCCGTGGGCAAGGCGGTTTTGCAATGTTACCGCCGAGCCTGCACGAAAGCGGCAACCATTACGAATGGCTCGACGGTCACGGCCCCGACGAAATTGAGGTCGCGCTGGCGCCTGACTGGCTGCTGGAGGCCGTGGAGAAGCTGGTTCTCGCGCACGGCGGCACGACGGGGTCGAACGGCAAAACGCATCAGCCGCCGCCTGCGACTGATTACGATGCCATTTCCGGCCAGCAGGTTGACGGTCGCGAGACCTACATGCGCGACCTGATCTGGGCCGCCGTACTGGACTGGTCACTAGAATGCCCGATCAAGCCCAGCACCGACCAGATCCACGCCAAGATGCAGGAGAAGTACCTCGTCTATGAACGCGAGGTGATGCCGCAAATGGTCCACCCAATTGGCACGAATAAAACGGACGCGCTGGACGCCGAGGGTCGCGGCCAAAAACTGTTTCACGTGAAATGGCTCGCCGCGATGCGGCACTGGGATGACAGGGTCTATACCGAGGCCAGGCGACTCGACCGGCCGAAACCAGCTGAAGTCAAGCAGCCAGATAGCCCGGTCATTCAGCCAGTTACCGGCCCACTGCTGCTGACCGCCGAGCAGTTCATCGCCGGTTTTACGCCGCCGGCGTACCTGATCGACGGCATACTCCAGCGGGGGTATCTCTACAGCCTCACCGCCCGCACCGGCCACGGCAAAACGGCCGTAGCTATGTACATCGCACAGTGCATTGCACGGGGTGAGCCGATGCACGGCTGTACGGTCAAACAGGGTACAGTTCTCCTGTTGGCCGGCGAGAACCCAGACGATATCAGGGCCAGGTTTCTGGTGCTGGCCGAGGCTTACGGGTTCGACCCGGCGAAACTGAAAATGAGATTTGTGGCAGGGGTGGTTAACCTCGCCACCAGCATGCCGCAGATCCGCGCCGAGGCCGCACTGATCGATGACCTCGTGCTGGTCATCGTGGATACTGCCGCGGCGTATTTCACCGGCATCGACCCCAACGCCAACGGCGAGCAGGGGCTGTACGCCCGCCAGCTCCGCGAACTGACGTTCCTGCCCGGCAAGCCGGCGGCACTGGTCAACTGTCACCCGGTCAAGAATGCCGCCCGCGACAACCTGCTGCCGATGGGCGGGTCAGCGTTCCTCAATGAAGTAGACGGTAACTTGGCGCTCTGGGCTACTGTCGAGAAGCAGATATCCCTGCACTGGCAGGGCAAGTTTCGTGGGCCTGAGTTCAACCCAATATCGTTTGAAATTACGGTGGCGTCGTCTGACCGCGTCAAGGACGCCGAGGGTCGGCTGATGCCGAACGCCGTTGCCCGGCCGATTTCCGAGGCCACGTTGGAAGCATCTGAAGACCTTCAGTCAAATGACGAAGTCCGCCTGCTGAACCTGATCCACAACAATCATCGTGCCTCCATGCAGAAGCTGGCGGATAAAATGGGGGTCAAGAAGATCACCGTCCAGCACATCTCCGACCGGCTCAAGAACGACAAGATGGTGGAAGTCTTCAGCAATCGACTGCAATTGACCAAAAAAGGCGAAAAGGCACTCGGAGACGGCAACACATGAAGGACGTTCAGCTTCCGTTCGCCAAGAAAGAGGACGACGGACGGATGGTGACGATCAGCGAGGCGCTCAAGGGCCTCGCCTGCGGCTGTGTCTGCCCCGCCTGCGGCGGCAAGGTGATCGGGATCAAGGGCGAGGTCTACCACCACCATTTCCGGCATTACGCCGATACGTTCGATAATTGCCGCGGTGCCCAGGAAACGGCGCTGCACCAGTTCGCCAAGCAGATCATTTGCGACGAATTAAAGCTGACGCTGCCGGATAAGCACAGTCTTGGGCAGATGCGGGAGGCAGCGCAGGAGGCCGCCGTATCGGAACTGCGGGCCGACGTATTGGCGCAATACGACGGCGAGAGTGTCGCCGTCGAGGTCTACGTCGCCCACAAGGTGCCGACCGAGAAGGCCGGCCGGCTCGCCGAACTGGAGCAGACGACGGTCGAGATCGACCTGTCCAACCACCTCTACGTCGCGATGGAGCGGGAGAAGCTGCGCTGGGTGGTGCTGCACGATGCCTCCCGGCGGTGGGTGGTGCCGCCACAGGCGGTCAGGGAGGCGAGGGCACGCCGGGCAGCCGAGCTGGCGCTGCAGGCCAGGGTCGCCAAGAGCCTCGCCGACGCCGAGCAGCGCGCACTCGAAGACGCTATGGAACGTAAAGAGGCGCAGTGGCAGCGCGATGAAAAGTTCCGCTGCGCGCGTCTGGCCAGGGTCGAGGCCGACAAGGTCGAGGCGGAACACATCGAGGAGGCCGCCCGCGCCCGGCAGGAGGAGGCGCGCCGTGTCGTCGCCGATCAGTACCGGGCTAACCGGGAACCACCTAACCTGCAGCTGCTGATCGAGGCCCACGGTGGTTACGACAAGATACCGGAACCGGCGTGGCGCCAGTTCCACTTCACCATGCGGGTCTGGAGGGAGCGCCTGATCAATGGGGAACTTTAGTAAAAAACGGTATCATGGTGTAGTAAAATCGTATCAGGCAAATCGTATCAGCCCGATACGATGGTGTTTAGATACTACCGCACTTAGGGGTGTTTCGTATCCTCAGATACGGAACCGATACGACTGATACGAAAGGAGGTTAAGTTTTTGAAACTACTGAACTAAAATCGTATCAACCGTCGTATCACCCGCTCTTAAAGCGGGGGTGATACGAGGGGATATTCGGGGATATTCGGATCGTATCGTATCGTATGTAAACGTAGTGTAAACGTGCCTGACGTGAGAGTATTTTCTTCCAGCACAACCTAATGAAAGTTCCACGGCGATGACCAAGCAAGACACCCGCCCCCTCGGTAATCCCAAGAGCTGGGCTTCCTCACATGGAACCTACTTGTCGGGACAGGCGGCGATCGACGGCGCCGACGCCGTCGCCATCGCGATGGAGGCGCGCTGGGGTGCCGGTCGCCTCCGGCTCCTGGTTCCTGCGGAACTCAGGGAGAAGTTCGACCGCCAGCGGTTCCTCTATAACGCCGCCATCTGGCACGGCGACCTGGAAACCGTCCGCCAGGAAAGCCTGCGCATGATTACGGCGTGGCAGGCCCTCAGTCGCGCAGCCGAGGCCGCTGGTAGCCCTTTGCTCGCCCCGGAGGTCTGGGAGGTCGCACTCTCAGACGGCACAGTTGCCGCCATAGTCCGAAGCCAAGAGGATGCTCACGCCGTGATCGCCACGGGGCGCAGGGTCGCCGTGTACTCATTGGAGGAAATCGCCCGGATGCTGGAGAACTACGAAATAGCCACGGCGGTCAAAGTGACGTTTCCCGGTTCCACTGTCGAGCAGATCCGCCGGGATATTCCAGACCCGCTGGATCGGATACGGGACGGCGTATCGCTAGAAGAAACCCTTAACGATGATATTCCTGTTTTCGGGAACTAACCCCCGCCACGGGGTGCGTGGCACTTTGAAAGGAAGACGATGACTGACATCACACAAACCAACGGACAACATCACAAGCTGCCGCCGGTCGAGTACCGGGAACCGACAGCCACGGGGGTCAAGGAAATCATCGAAAGCATTCAGGAAGCCTACAACCGGCTCTGCCGGGAGGCGGACCAGAAAGATAACCTGATCGAGGTTTTGCGCGACGCGCTGGCGGAGAAGAACGAAAAGCTCGAAAGCTACATGCGCAAAACCTACGAGATGGCCCAGCAGATGAAAGCCGTCGCCCAGCTCTGTGAAGAGGGGCGACGGCTGGCCGACATCGTCGATAAGTCCTAGTCGGGCCAGACTGTAACTCTCAGCGCCTGCTCTACGCCAGAGGCGTAGATCAGGCGTAGCGCCTGCGCAAGCGTTTCGCAGGACACTTGGCGGGTTACTTCGGGTGTGGCCCAGAACAGCAGCACGTAGCGGCTGGGGTCGAACGTGGCGGTGCGCGCGTCCTTGCTCACTTGCGTTTGTCTTTCTTGGTTTCCTTGGCAAGAGGGATCACCCGTTCCTCTTCGGGGATGGGTTTCGGGCCGGTGAGGTCGATCGACCCCCACCGCTTCATCGAGTCGCCGTTGAGAATGTAACCCAGCTTCAACGCCAGAATGCCAGCGGCCCGGTCCTCGTCGGTCAACTCTCCCGCAGGCGCGGGGGAGTAAGCCAACAGCGCGAGCATCAGCAGGCTAATGCGTGTCATGTGATGAACCTCAGTGTCTGGTGGGTTGCTTGGGAGAGGCTTGCTGGAGAAGTTTTAACAACTCCTCCAGATGGCGAATGCGGGCAATCAACTCCTCCCGCGTCATGCCGCGACTTTCTTGCCAGTCCTCGCGGTGATGCGGTACGAACGCTGCTCGGTGGTCGTGGTGTAGGCCGCCACCAGCTGGCGCGACGGCTCACACTTGGCGGCGACCGCCTTCCAGTCGGTGCGCTCGACCTGCGAAACAACGACGTTGAGCCGGTAACGCTCGCCCTCGTAGGAACCCTTCTCCAGTTCAGCCAGTGCGTCTTTCATCGCCTGCAGTTTTAGTTCAGCGTCAGCAATTTCAGCCTTGAGGTCGCCAAAGCTGTCGATGGTGGTGCCGAGATTTGTCATGTCCGTGTGTCCTTGTGTGATGAACAGGGGAGCATCCCCTACGCCCTCAAGCCCGGTAGGACTTGCGTCCGCCGGGCGTGGGTAGCGTGTGAGAGAATTATTTGCCGTGCCAAGCAGCCTCGATGCGGGCCTTGGCGACGTCAGCGGGGATGCCGATCGCCTTCAGCGCGCGGATGGCGTTGCTGGCGGATATCCAGCCATTAACGCAGGCGGTGATGGTGTCGTGGCCGGTACGATCAGGGCTGGCCAGGAACAGGTCGGCTTCATGGCTGCCCATGCTGCAAAAGGTGACCAACTGGGCGTGGGCGGCGGCGTAGGTCATCTTGTGGGCGGTGTAGAGGTCGCGAACCTGGGCGGCGGTGTTGGTCATGTCCGATTTCCTTGTGTGATGAACTTCAGTGACCACACCATATGCCACCCAGACATGGCGGTCAACATAAATCTTGCCATGTGGACAAGATTGTCAGGACGTCGTATATTGTGACTTCAAATGAAGGAGTTACAGCCATGTCGGACTGGCAAAATCGCACCATGACGCCGCCGCAATACGCCTGGGCGATCAAAACGCTCGGCCTCAACAAGGCCCAAGCAGGCCGTTTCCTCGGCGTCAGCGAGCGCACCGCGCACCGCTACCATGACGGCGACACCACAATCCCCGCCGCCCATGCGTTACTGCTGCGCGCCATGATCAACTACGGCGAGCCGCCCGAGGTGCCACCTTACAAGGGCATTCGCGCCAGACGCGCCGAGCAAAATCTAGCTATTGCCCCTTAGTACAGGGTAGACACAGCATCTAGAGCGCGTATGGTCCGCAACCAGGCGAGCTGCGCGCCTTTTTCCTGTGCCCATTCAAAGACATTGGCTGCGACAATGTCGAACATGAAGATTGTAAGCATCATCGATCACGCGGACCAGCAGGCCCGCGCCGATGCCCATGCTGCGGTCAAAGCTGCGATCTCCGACTTCCAAGCTCAGATCGATGCTTCGCTCGCTCCCGTGCAGCTCGCCGTCAATCGTTTGCGACATGACGTTGATAAACTGCAACAGGGAGGGGTTATATCCCCTTGATAAGTGACGGGAAAACCTAACAAAAACACCCCAAAAGATCTTCGTTCACTCGCCCGTGGCTACACCGATGTAGCTATCCGCGCGCTGGGCACGATCGCTGAGAACGGCACGAACGAAGGCGCGCGTGTCGCGGCGTCAACGGCACTGCTCGATCGCGGCTGGAATAAGCCGGCATCGCAAGTCGAGCACACCGGCAAGGACGGCGCTGAAGAAATCCGCGTCACACTGCGCACGATCGTGGAAGGCCGCGCAAAATGATGTCGTACACGCAGCAGCTCGCCGTCACCGAAGTGCGGCTGCTGGCGCGTGAAATCGAAAGCCAACGCGATCGTGCCGAACGCCTAACCACTGCGCTGCGCGACATCTCACGAAAACGCATCATGGATAGCACTAGCGCCATCAACATGCGTGCGATCGCACTGGCTGCGCTCGCTGTGGAGAGCAAGCCATGAGCGCATTTGATCCAGGCTTCGCCGCTATCATCATCATCGTCATCACCGTGCTGACGGTGGTCGCTGTCCTCGTTATAGCGAGGCCGATATGACGCTGAACAAACCCCTGATCATCGGCATCCTGTTTTCCTTCGTTGTATGGGTCGGGCTATATCGCTGCGTCGAGGCGTTGTTATGAGCATCATCGACGTCACCCTGCCGTATAACGACTGGACACCGCGGCCGCACCAGATGGCGTTATGGTCGTACCTACGCAACGGTGGCAAACGCGCGATGGCGGTGTGGCATCGTCGTGCCGGCAAGGACGAGATAGCATTGCATCACACCGCGATGTGCATGATGCAGCGGCCCGGCAATTACTGGCACACGCTGCCGTTGTATTCGCAAACACGCAAGGCGATCTGGGACGCCGTCAATCCGCACACCGGCAAGCGCCGCATTGACGAGGTGTTTCCACATGAGCTGCGTGCCTCGACGCGCGAGACCGACATGCAGATCCGGCTGGTGAACGGTTCAACGTTTACCTGCATCGGCTCCGACGAGTACAGCCGCACGGTCGGTTCATCCGCGGCCGGCGTCGTGTTCTCTGAGTATGCGCTCTGCAATCCGTCAGCGTGGGCGTACATGAAGCCGATGCTGGAAGAAAACAACGGCTGGGCTGTATTCATTACGACACCGCGCGGCCGCAACCATGCGTTCGAGATGTCGAAGTACGCGGCGCAAGCTAAAGGTTGGTTCTACGAACTGCTGACTGCAACCGACACCGACGCACTGACGCAAGCGCAACTCGACGAGGTGCTGGCGGAATATCAGGCGCTATATGGTTTCGATCAGGGAAGCGGTCTCTACAACCAAGAATTTTTCTGCGATTTCTCGTCGCAACTGCTTGGCTCGTTCTACAGCCGCGAGATGGCGCAGGTGCGTAACGATGGACGCATCCTCGAAGTTGAGCCGATCGCCGGCGAATACGTTCACCGCGCCTTCGACATCGGCATCGGCGACGACACGTCGGTGTGGTGGTTTCAGGTACAGCCGTCCGGGCAACTGCTGATCCTCGACCACGCCGCGGCGTCCGGCGTTGGCATCGAGTGGTGGCGCGACGAGATCTTTAAACGCGAACGCGCACGAGGCTGGCTGCATGGCAACGACTACGTCCCGCATGACGCCAAAGTCAAGGAATGGGGAACTGGTCGAACCCGCGTGGAGACAATGGCTGCGCTCAACCTCCGACCAATACTCGTACCCCTGGCATCCGTTGACGATGGGATTAACGCCGTACGAAGAACTCTACCTCTATGTGTGTTTCATCCGCGCTGCGAAGACGGTGGCATCTCGGCGCTTGAGCAATACCGCAGAGAGTGGGACGATGAAAAGAAGTGTTTCAAGCCGTCCGCCGTCCACGACTGGACCTCGCATCCGTCAGACGCCTTCCGCTACCTCGCCCAGTCGTGGCGATCGGCGCCGCGGCGTGAAGTCAAAATCCCGAAACCCGAAGGCTGGATGATCCCGTCGCCCGACGAGCCGCGGCGAGGAGGCATCATCTTATGACCAGCGAACTCGTCATGCGGATGCGGACTTGCGCGGCGGCGTTGGCCGCGGGTTACACGGCGACGGATGCCGCCGACCTGCTGGTCGAGGCCAGTAACCAACTCGATCTGCCGACCCCCTTGCCGTTGCTTCCTGAGCCGGTGGTTGACCCGCCGTCGCAGCCTGATCCGGTGGCGACGTGGATGTTCGGGCTGGATAAATTGCCGGAAGTCACGCCAAAACCATGCCCGTCGTGCGGCAACGTCTCGGCGAGGATGGCAAATATCGTCAACCGAAAACTGCTGCTAACCTGCCCGATGTGTTCACATCAGTGGGAGTACGCAGCATGAGACGCACTGTTAGCCCGATAGCACAGGAACAGCGTCACAGTGCTCTGCGCAGCGACTACTACATGCGCAAATATGAGCGCGAGCATCTGCCGCCGCCGGATCTTTACATCGCCACACTGGAAGGCGTGAAGACGCCCGAGCAGGAACTGCTGGAGCGCGAGCGGTACAAGACGCTCGACCGCTACATCGATGACTTGCCGCCGCGCAAGGGCCTGGCGATCCGGTTGATCTACGGCATTCGCTGCGAGCCGCACACGCTGGAGCAGGCCGGCGACATATTCGGCGTTAGCCGTGAGCGCATCCGGCAACTTGTCGCCGAGGGCGAGCGGCTGTTGCGTTACAAAATCCTGCGCAAGGAAAACCCCAAGCGGTGGCACGAGCTGCGCACGGCCGAGCAGGCGAAGGCGGACGCCAAGCAGCGGCAACTCAACGAGGAATATGCCGCAGCGCGTTCGGCGCGCGAAGCGCAGGAAGCAAGAGAGCGTGAGGCGTGGGAAGCTGCCGTTCGCAAGGCGGCTGCGCAGCTGTATGCGCGACAACAGGCGACCAGGTACGACATCGAGTACCAGGAAGCGCACGCCCTCAATGATCAGTGGGACAGCGAGCTGAAACGCCGCGCGTTCACCGCGAAGTATCTCGGAAGGGATGACTATGGCTGACGACGGCAAGCCGATCGAGGAAGATCTCAGGTTCGACGACGAAAATTTCAACCCGTCGCTGGAGCCGAAGTCAGCAAAAGCGTGGCAGAACCTGCTGCGCGAGAGCGAGGAGGCGTTCGAGCCGTGGAATAACCACTGTGACAACCTCGACCGGCTGTACGCCAGTCTCGAAAATCTGTCGCGGTTCGAGCGCGCCAAGGAATTCCAGATGTTCTGGGCCAATTGCGAAGTGTTAAAACCTTCGATCTACGCCAAGCCTCCCGTTCCGGTTGTGGTGCCGAAATTTAAGGACCGCAGACCCGTTTACCAAGCCGCGTCAGAGGTGATGGAACGCTGCACGACCGTGGCGTTCGACCTCACCCGCATCAACGACCTGATGTTGCTGGTGCGGGACGACCTCAGCATGACCTCACGCGGCGTGGCGTGGTGTCGGTACGAAAGCAGCGACGGCGACAGCAACTATGACCACGAGAAGGTCTGCATCGATTTTAAAGGAAGACGAGATTTCCTGCATTCGATCAGCCGTAACTGGCGTGAAGTCACATGGGTCGCCGCGGCGAGTTATCTAACCCGCACCGAGGCCCGCGAGCGGTTCAGATCAACCAGCGGTGACGCCTACCAAGAAGCCGAATACCGCGTCGATAAGGAGGCCAAGAATGTCGGCGGCGCAGACAACCGGGAACGGGCCAAGTTTTGGGAGATCTGGGACAAGGGCAGCCGACGTGTCGTATGGGTGGCCGAGGGCGTCGAGGACATACTTGACGAAGACGACGCCCATCTCGATCTGCAGAATTTCTTTCCCTGCCCTAAGCCAGCCTATGGCACCTGCCAGCGCGGCAGCCTCGTTCCCGTACCGGATGTCATGCAATACAAGGATCAGCTCGACGAGGTGAACCAGCTGACGGGGAAGATCCATGCGCTTAGCGACGCGCTTGAGGCTAAAGGCTTCTATCCGGCGGGAGGGGCGGAACTGGCCGAGGCGGTACAGGCTGCGGTTACGACTAAAACGCCCGGCCGTATGCTTATCCCGATCGCAAACTGGGCTTCGTTTGGTGGCACTAAGGAAGTTTTGATCTGGCTGCCGATCGACATGATCGCGACCACGATCCAAGCGCTGGTGCTGCTGCGAAAACAGGTCATCGAGGATATCTACCAGATCACCGGCATGGCTGACATCATGCGCGGCGATACCGATCCCAACGAGACGCTGGGCGCGCAGCAACTCAAGAGTCAGTACGGATCGACCCGCATTCGCGACAAGCAACAGGAGTTGGTCAGGCTCGCCAGGGATCTGGTCGAGATCACGTCGGAGATCATCACCGAGAAGTTCGATCCTGCGACCATGATCGAGATGTCGCAGACGCAGTTGCCGACGCAGCGGATGAAGCAACAGCAGATGGCGCAGATCCAGCAGGGGCTGGCGCAGTTGCAACAGCAACAGCAGCAGATGCCGCCGGCATCGCCGCCACAGCAACAGCCAGGTCAGCCCGAGCCGCCGGAGATGGCGGCCGACCCGAAGCAGGAGCAGGTGCAGCAACTGATCCAGCAGGGCATGGCTGAACTGCAGAAGCTGGACGAAAAACCGACGATCGAGCAGGTGCTGTATTTCTTGAAGGACAACCGCGCCAAGGCGTTCGTGCTCGATATCGAGACCGACTCAACGATCATGGCGGATGAGGACGCCGAGAAGCAGCGCCGCACCGAGTTCGTGCAGGTGCTGGGTAACATCCTGCCGCAGCTGTCGCAGATGATCCAGACCGAGCCAAAGACCGCGGAATTCTGCGGCGAGGTGCTGAAGTTCGCCACCGCACCGTTCCGGTCGGGACGCTCGCTCGACGGCGCGATCGATGAGCTGGTCGAACAGATGAAGGCGCGGGCGGACGGCCCGCGGCCGGATGATCCGACGACGGCGCAGGGCAAGATCGCGTTGCAGGCCGAGCAGATGAAGCAGCAGACCGCGCGCGAGAAGAACCAGCAGGATGCACAGCTAAAACTGATGGAGATGAAGCAGAAGGACCAGCACAAGCAGTGGGAGCTGCAGTCGCACATGGCGATCGAGCAGCAGAAGCTGCAGGGCGTCAATCAGGACAACATGGTTAAGGCGCAGGTGCAGAACGAGAAGCGGATCGAGAACCGCGAGAGCCACCAGGCGCATATGCTGGAGAACCAGCAGAAGATGGCGCTCGATCGTCAGAAGGCCGAGATGGCGGCGGTGCATGCGCAGCAGCAGCACGCGGCGAAGCAGGCTGACGCGGCTAACAGGTCTAATGAGCGGCAGATGCTGGCGCGGCAGAAGTCGCAGCAGGGGTTCTTCACATGAGCAGGATGGGCGACCTCGCCAATGCGTTCGATGTGCCTGACGAGCAATCGACCAATGTCGGCTGGGCCAACCGGCTGGGCGAGATCCTGACCGCGCGTCCGCAATATGACGAGACGGTGCAATACAAGACCGCCAGCCCGTTGATCAACATCACCGAGGGCGACATTGGCCGCGCCACCGAGGCGGCGATGGGGGTATCGGGTGGCGGAATGAAGATCGAGACACCGAGAGGCATCCGCGCCTATCACTCCTCACCACACGATTTCGACAAGTTCGATCTCGCCAGGGTCGGCACTGGCGAGGGCGCGCAGTCGTATGGGCACGGGCTGTATTTCGCCGAGAACCCGGCGGTGAGCGGGCAGGGCGGGCAATATTGGCAACAGTTTGCTAACAGGTTTGGCACTGCGGAAAACTCAGCCGCGCAGCATCTGGCGCAAGCGGGGTTTGATCGTCAGAAGGCAGCACAGACGTTGCGCGATATGATCGCTAACCCTAACCCTGATTTGTCGCCGCATAACCTCAAGACCGTGCAAAACATCCGTCAAGGGGCACTGAAATTATTGGAGAGTGACAAGCCCGTCGGCCCGCGCACCTACGAGGTCAACATCAACGCCGACCCGGCGCATATGCTGGATTGGGATAAGGCGTTGTACCAACAGCCAGAGGTTTACGACAAGATCAAGGGATATGCCGGAACCGTTAAGGACATGAAACTGCAAGACACTTACAAGCATTTCCTCGACGCGGCAGAGTTAAGGGGAATGCCGGGATCTGATTTTTATCAGGTTGCGAAGAAGCAAGGCCCAGCGGCGTTAAGTCAGGATCTCCGCGAAGCCGGCATCCCCGGCATCAAGTATCTCGATCAGGGATCGCGTATACCCGCACAGCGTATAGCTGACGCTGAAAACGCCTATCAACGTGCGCTTAAAGATAATCGCCCATCAACCGCTGCGGAGTGGAAGGCCCGACTGATCGAGCTGAGAAAAATGGAAGTGCCGCCGCCTTCCAGCAACTTTGTGATCTTCGACCCCAACCTCATCGACATCACCAAGAAGTACGCCGTGCCCGGCGCGATCGGCGCAGGCGGCATGGGCGCGCTCGCCGCGCAAGACGAGTATAGCCAATGACCGCTGACAAGAAATACGTCCGCCAGGTGCTGGATTATCTCAGCGACATCAAGGACGCGCTGGACGACACGCTGACGGCGATGGCGATGGAGGATCTTTCTGCGGCACGAGAGCAGCTCCAGATCGTTACCACCAAATCTGTCGCCGCAATCGAACTGTTAACCCCCAAGGAGGACTGAGGATGGCCCAATCTGCGCTAACGGTAACCCCGCCGAACCCTACACCCCCCACAAACATGAGCTGCACAGGAGCGACCCCGCCGAACCCGCCTAATTTCACCAAGCTGACGTATGCGGACTACCAGCCCGACACCGACTTCGATACCTCGCCGCCGCCCTACTTCGATGACGGCGCGGCCGGTTCGCTGATCCTGTTCGCCGCCAATACGTCTGCATTGGCGTCGGGCAGTGGTGCGACCGCCGGTGGCACAGAGGGTTCTTATCCCGGTGCCGCCGCGGGAGCCGTTCCCGCCTCGACCAGCGTGCCGCACGAAGGCGCCGGCACCGAACTGTCGGTAACCTCGACCTATTCGTCAGGCATCTACATCCCCGGCGGGGCGACCATCATGGTCAGCACCGGGCCGGTCCTGACGGCAGCCTCGATCGCGGCCGGGCCGAACGCCTCGCACGCCTCGACGCTGTCGCCGACCACGGCACCGGCGCTGGCGAGCATCACACCGACGACCGCGGTGTCAGGGGCTTCTGGCACGGTGGCACTGACGGCGGTGACGGGCACCAACTTCACCCGGCAGTCAGTTGTGTACGCTAACGGCATCGCGGCTCCGACCGTGTTCACCAGCGCAACGACGCTGACGGCGACCATTCCAAAAAAGACTTCTGCCGGCACATGGCCGATTACGGTCGTGACCGGCGGCGTCGTGACAACGTCTCCTCAAACCTTCACATGGACCTGACATGAGCAAAGAACCAAAGCGGCCCGAAGACGACAAGGACGACGTCAAACGGCGTGAGCAGGCGCAACAGCAAGGCGGATCGGCCGAGTATAAGGCCAACCTCGAAAACGCCGTCAGCGACATGGACCGGATGCGGACGACAGACCCGCTGTTTATCGAGAAGACCAAGGCGGAAGATCCAAGCGGACGGCCAGGCCAAGTCACCCGCGACAACGTCAACCCGAACATCCCGTCTGCGGCCAAAGAGGCGAGAGAACCTGATCAGTGCGGCCGAGTCGATCCGAACCCCGGCGGCATTGTCGATCCCAACAGCCTCGGCATGCCGCAGGGAGGCGTGGCACCAAAGACCCCGCCGACGCCTGACGAGCTGCGCAAGCAGCGCGAGGCAGAGGCGGGACAGCACGAGGGTGAACTGCCTGACGGCACGGTGGCACCACGCCAGGGCAGCATCAACGAGCCGCCCGGCAGCAACGTACTGGGCAAGACGGAAGAAGACGTCCCGCCCGAGATCCTGGCGAAGGGTAAGCCCGTGATCAGCGGGCTGGAGCCTGACGAGGCGGTTAGCGGCGACCCCGACTTCACGCTGGTGGTCAGTGGCGACAATTTCTACCCCGGCAGCGTCATCGTGTTTGGCGACAATGACGAGCCGACGACGATGGACGGCGACACACTCAGCACTGTTGTCAAGCCGTCGTTGTTTGCGCCGGCCACGGTGCCGGTCAAGGTCCGCAATGGCTCGCTGGTATCGGACCCGTCAGATTTTACGTTTACGGGGCCGGTGGCCGACGACCAGGACGCGCTGGAAGACGAGATAGACGACGCGATCGACGAGGGCGACGCCACCGTGCGCAAGCCGAAGAACCGGAGGCGATAGATGGCGTTCCGGTCGTTGACCAGCACGACGGTTGCCACGCGAGCCAGCACGGCGGTCACGGTGCCGGCTGGCGTGGTTGATGGCGATATCCTGATTGCGATGTTCATGGCGCAACGGCTGTCGCCATCGACAACCCTTAATCCGCCGGCTGGCTGGACCGTGATCGACAGCACTAGGGTTAAGGACTCTACGGGGCTGACGTGTGACGCCGCGGTTTACTGGAAGCGGGCGCTGGGCGAGAGCGGCAGCTACACGTTCACCAACACGTCGGCATCGACGCAATTGGTGGTGATGGCATATTCCGGCGAGATTGCGTCGGGGTCGCCGGTGGCGGCAACGTCGAAGAACTTCACCACCGACCCAACTACATTTGGCGCGACTGCTAGTGCGTTCGCGGTGACAACAACCGCCGCCAATGAGGATCTGGTTTACCTGGCGCATACTTGGGTCAATGGCGCGCTGACCCCGCCGGCCGGCATGACCGAGCGGTTCGACGGTTTCATTTACACGGCGGACCAGGTGATCTCGACGGCGAGCAGTGCTGGGCCGTATTTCCAGAACACCAGCAACACCTCTGTCCAACCTTGGGCGACGTATCTGGTGGCACTGACACCATCGGCTGGCGCGTCAGGTGTCGTGGGCGTCGGCATCCCGGTGGTTTCGGTGGTGGTGGGCGGCATTGCGGTAACGGAAGTGGCGGCGGGGAAAGGCGGCATGCCGATTACCGAAAGCCCCAATGGGACAGGCATGGCGGTGCGGAAGGTCGCCAGCAGCGGCATTCCGGTAATTTATGTAACCAAGCCGTAGGGACAGAAATGAGTGTCGAACTGGAAGAATTCGAGCCGGGGAAATTCCGGGTAAAGCGTCCAGAATTGCGCCCGCCGCATAGCTTGTTGCCGATGCCTTACGTCATCTCCGACATCATGCCGCCGACCGAACAGGTGGATGGCAAGTTTTATACCTCGAAGCGGGCATTCCGGGCAGTTGGTCGGGCCAACGGCCTGACCGAAGTCGGCACCGAGAAGCTGAAGCCGAACGTGCAGCGCGCCTCGACCACGACAGCCGCCAAGAATGCTCGCCGCCAGGCGGTGAAGCAGGCAATTGAACGAGTCCGGTCAGGCTGACCGGGTACACCCGTCCGGTCACTGTGACCGGACCCGATTAATCGAGGTAGCTCGATTAAGGAACAACTACCGGCGTTTCCTCGCCGGACCAAAATGGAGCTGCGACCATGACCGACACCACTGTCGCGCCGCCGAGTGCTGCGCCAAGCTCAACGCCGTCAACGACGAATATAAATTCGTCGCCCGCCCATGAAGTCCCAATCAACCAGAACCCGGTGGACAGCCCCAGCCCGGTCGGCTCGCAGGCCGTTCATAAGAGCGCCGCAGAGGCGCGCCGGGAGGCCGTCCAGCGGGCGTTCGAGAAGGCCGATAAAGGCCCGGTCAAGGCCGCCCGAGCGCCTGAGAAGCCAGCCCCTGCCGCTGCGGAGGCCAAGAAGGGCCACAACAACCCGCCGGAAGACACGCCAACGCTGAACTTGAAGAAGCGTCCCGACGAGCAGGGGACAACGGCGACAGCGGCACAGCCGCGGGACAAGGGCAGGTTCGCGCCGCGACAGCCGGCCGGCAATGATGTCCAGGGCCAAGTGCGGTCAAGTGCGGTCAATGCTGGTCAACTTGGCCAGACTGTGCAAACCGGCGCGCAAAATAGCGCAAATGCCCAGTATCAAAGGCTGCCTCCCCATGCGCCGTATCCCGAGCCGCTGCAGCGGATGGCGGAAAGCGCTAAGCGGGACTGGGCGGTCACGCCCGAGGCGGTGCGCGGCGACGTCCACCGCATGCACAAGGAATTCAAGGCGGCGTCGGACTACTACAAGGCCACGCACGAGGCGTTCAAGCCGATCGAAAAATACCACCGGATGGCGACCGAGCAGGGCACCACGCTGGAGAAGGCGCTGCACCACTACACGTCGATGGAAGACAAGCTGCGGTCTGACCCGATCGCCGGGCTGGACGTCATCGTCAACAACCTCGGCATTCAGGACCCGCAGACCGGCCAGCGGCTGGGACTGCGCGACATCGCCTACCACGTCCTGAGCCAGTCCCCAGAGCAATTGCGCCAGATCCAGATGGGCAACCAGCAGCAGGCGGCGGGGCACCAGATCGGGGCGCTGCATCAGGAAATACAGGGGTTGAAACAAACCCTGCAACAGATGCATACTGCGCAGCAGTTCACCCAGACCCGATCGGCTGTCGATCAATTCGCTGACAGCCGTCCCCGGTTTGACGAACTCGGAGAGCTGATCAAAGCAGAAATCGATCTCGGTTTCGATATTGATACAGCGTACAAAAGGGCTTGCTTACTCCGGCCAGCCGCACACGCGGAGCAGATCCGCACCACACCGGCTCAGACCCGACCCCCTGATCGATCGATCCACGGCTCACCGAGCGTGACTGCCTCAGACGCAGCGTTCCGGCGAACCAAGGAGCCGAGCCGATCTGTTCGCGAGGCCGTTGAAAACGCCGCCAAGCGTATGAACGGCCACATCTGAAACCCAGTGTGGAGCTGCGACCATGCCTAACATTACGACCGCACCTGCTTATCAGCAGATCCTGTCGATGGCGCTTGAAGACCGCTCATCGAGTTACCAAGACCTTGTCTCCAACAACAACGCACTATTGGCCGTGATGAAACGCAAGGGCCAATGGCAGACTTACTCCGGTCCAAAAATCCGGCAGACGCTGCAGATCGGAAAACAATCCGCGCAGTGGTATTCCGGCTATGACCAACTGCTCAATCCCGCGATCGATTTGTTTAACGACGCTGTATGGGACCCTAAACAAGTGGTGGTCCCCGTGATCTTGTCATACCAGGAAATTTTGAACAATGAGGGTGATGCCCAGCTGTTCGATGTTTTCACGACGTACATCGAATGCGCCGAGAAGGCGCTGGAAGACGCCATGGACGCCGGCATCTATTCCGACGGCCTCGCCAACGGCGGCAAGCAGATCACGGGACTAGCGACAGCAATCCCGGCACTGCCCAACACCGGCATCTATGGCGGCATCAACCGTGCCACAGCGACGATCTGGCAGACCACCACGTTCGACCCGCACGGCACCGCCGGCACAGTAACGCTGGCGCCGTTCGGCACCCAAGTGACATCGACCACGATCCGGCCGATGCTCAATTACGCCATGACGCGGCAGAGCCGAGGCCGTGACTACGCCGATCTTCTGATCATGTCGCCCGAGCACTATGCGGCGTATGACGCGGCGACGATTGCGATCCAGCGTCAGCAAAACGAAACCTCACTCGGTAAACTCGGCTTCTCCGCACTCGAATACATCGGTGGCGGCAAGCGTGCCGAGATCGTGCTCGACGGCGGCATTGGCTCCAACATGCCGGCGAACACCACGTTCGGGATCGACACGTCGTCGCTCCGGATGCGTTATCACCCGTCGCGTAATTTCGATAAGCTGTTCGACGGTGACGGAATGATGCCAATAGATAAGGACGCCATCGCTCAATTCATCGGGTGGATGGGCGAAATGACGATGACGAATCCATTGTTCAACTGGCGGTTGTACGACAGTAACCCTGCGGCCTAATCAACCACAGGGTGAAACCGCAGTCGTCAGTCCCCCCATCTCCGCACGGCGACTGCGGACACCCTCAATCAAAAAGGATCATCCATGCCCGCCCACCAAGACCCCGACGAAAACCTCGTCGTGCTGTTCAAGCACGAGGCGTTCGAGAACGCCGAGAAGTCACTTGCCGAAGGCCGCCCGATCTTTGACGACATCGAAGTGTGCGAAATCCGCGCGCCCGGTATGAAGGACGTCAAGGTCGCCCCGGCGACGCATTTCACCCGCTGGGTCGATGACCCCTACACCGGGCGACAGCGCAAGCAGACCTATGTCGAGCGGTTCAAGCACCAGTACCAGCAGTTCAAGGCCCACGCCGCCCAGACCAAGACCGGCACGCCCCTCGACCACGCCCCGTTCCTGACCGATGGCCGGCGCGCAGAGCTTAGGGCGCAGAACGTCTACACCGTCGAGATGCTGGCCGACATCGAGGGCGCCGAGTTGAAGAACCTCGGCCCCGGTGGGCGTGACATGAAGAACGCCGCGATCGAGTTCATTGCCGAGAGCAAGGCGGCAGCCCCGAACAAGCAGATGCTGGCCGAACTGGAGGCGCTGAAGGCGCGCAACGCCATTCTCGAAGAAGACATGGCGGCGAAGAAGGCCAGGGACGAGGGCGACCAGGACGAGCCGGAAGCATTACGCGGCATGTCGCTGATGCAGCTCCGCGAGTACATCAAGACCAACACCGGGCAAGCCCCAGTAGGCTCGATGAACCGCAAGACGCTGATCCGCCTGGCCGAGAATGCTTACAGCTGGCCGTTGGAGCAGAAGGCAACCTGATATGACGCTGCTGTCGGTGATCAAGGATGTATGCGCGACGGTCGGGGTCCTGATCCCGTCGTCGGTGTTTTCCAACCTCACCGGCAACCGCACCATGCAGGAGATGGTGTCGGGCGCTAATGAAATGGCGCAGCGCATTGCTTACGACAAGCGCGAATGGACGATGTTGAAGACCACGGTGACGTACCCTGGAGACGGCGTCGCCACCGCGTTCAACCTGCCGGCCAATTATAAACGCATGTTGCTGAAGTCGAACGTGTGGCGTTCGACATCGGCGCTGCACCCGATGCAGTTCGTGCCGGATCTCGATGAGTGGCTGAACCGGCGCAACCTGAACTGGACGGATGGCCCTTACGGCGAGTGGACGATCTACGGCGGCCAGATCCACATCTGGCCGGTGCTGGCGACAGGTGAAAGCGCCTACTTCGCCTACCTCAATAAAAACTGCATCGAGATGAGCAGTGGCGGCTACAGCAACGTGTTTCAGAACGATGCTGACCTCTACCGGCTCGATGAGCGGCTGCTCAAGCTGGGTATGATCTGGCAGTGGAAGGCGCAGAAGGGGTCGCCCTACGCCGACGACATGGGCACCTACGACGACGCGCTGGCGTATGCGATGGGCAGCGATGGTCCGGCTCCGACCATGATCGGCCGCCGTGCTGTGGCAGGGCGGCAGGCTTATCCGTATCCGACGCCGGTTGAGCCGGTGGTGCCATTATGAGCCAGTATCAGGCATTCCGCAGAGTACCGGCGCCGCCGCAAGTCGCGCAACGGCTGGAGACGGTGACGTTTCCGGCACCTACGCGAGGGATTATTCAGAACGAGAACGAGAGCTACATGCAGCCCGGTGCCGCAGTGGTGTGTGACAACTGGAAGCCGACGATGAAGGGCGTATCGTTGCGCGGCGGCTGCATCAGGTGGGCCGTGCTCCCGGAAGCTACGCCGGTGATCTCGGCGTTCGAGTACAGATCTGGCGTAAACCACAAGATGTTCTTCGCCAACGCTACAAAACTGTACGACGTGACCACCAGCACGCCGGTGCTGGTTAAGTCGGGCCAGACCTCCGGCAATTACTGCGCCTCGCAACTGGCCAACGCCGGCGGCGACTGGTTGACGGTGGTCAACGACAGCGGCGACTTCCCGCTGCAGTACAACGGCACGACGTGGACGACGCTTTCGGCTGATCAGATCAAGGGTCCGGTGGGGACGACGATCGAACACGGCCGCAACCTGACCTATGTCTGCAAGTACCGGAACAGGTATTTCTTCATCGAGGGCAGCTCGATGAATGCGTGGTATCTGCCGCTCAACGCCGTCACCGGCACGCTGGCGATGATCCCGATGTCGGGCGCGGCGACCAAGGGCGGCCGACTGCTCTGCTGCTTCAGTTGGTCGATCGACGCCGGCGACGGCATTGACGACAAGATCGTGTTCCTGACCGACCTCGGCGAGGCGATCATCTTTACAGGCGGGGACCCTGCCAGTGCCGCGAACTGGCGGCAGGAGGGCCGTTATAACCTCTCGCCGCCGATGGGGATGAACGCACACCTAGCGATCGGCGGTGATGTGTTGATTGCCACGGTAGACGGCATCCTGCCGATCAGTGGCGCGATTACCAAAGACCGCGCTGAACTCGAACTCGCCGCCATCACCCGGCAGATCAAGATCATGTGGCGGGCCGAGGTGCTGGAGAAGCGCGAGCACCCGTGGACGATGTGCAAGTGGGACGAGTACGGCGCGATTTTCTGCGCCATCCCCGGCAGTGTCACTGGCAAGGAGCGGGTGTTGGCCGTCAACGCTGCGACCGGCGCCTGGGCGCGCTTCACCGGCTGGGGTTGCAACTGTTTTGCCCGCATGCGCGGCGACATGTTTTTTGGCACCGAGAACGGCGTCATCATGCAGGCCGACCGCACCGGCTACGATGATGGTGTGCCGTATACGGCTGTCTTGGTCGGCGGCTGGGAGGTGTTTTCCTCGCCGTCGCAGACCATCACCTGGCGGCAGGCGCGGGCGTCATTTACGGCGCGTGCAGGCGAGCCGTTTCAGCCGCAGCTGTCAGGCACTACGGATTACGTCGTCGTTTTGCCGCCTCCGCCGCCTGCAGGCCCTGACCCCGGCCTGGAGGATCTGTGGGATGAGGGGCTGTGGGGGCCGAATGTAAGTCTTTTCTCCCCACTGTGGCTGTACTCTCACGCCTACGGCGTCGGTGGCAAAGCCTACGACGGTCTGACAGACAACAACTGGGATTGCGCGGTGGCGCACTCCAGCCCGGCAAGCGGCACGTTCGAGGCGTACCGAACAGCCAACCCGACCCATTGGACGCTGGCCGCTGTGCAACCGACACCGTCTCCGCCGCCATCACCGGCCGACCTCGACGCTTATGCGCAGTGGGATCTCGGGATACCTCGTCCGCCGTCCGTGCGAAACACCGGCTGGGTGTCGATCGGGCTGACCGGGTTTTCGCATGCGCCTGTCGTGCAGGTGACGGTGGCGCAGAACGCAAAGCCTATCGTGGACATGATCAGCATCGCCGCGACGTTTGAGCGCGCGGGCGTCAACGTGTGAGGGTTCGATGGCTATTGATCGAGGCCCAGCGGGTGGATTAGGCGATCTGTTTGCGCCGCCGTGGATCTATGGCGACCCCGAAAGCACCGCGGCGGTCAATGACTGGAATGCGCGTCATCTCAAGACGCCGCCCGCGCCAGACCCGCGGTATGTGCCGCCGGTGGCGCAGACCACGACCGAGGCGATGCGCAACGCCATCACCAACTCATTGTTGTTCGGGCCGCAGCAGAGCGGCGGGGGCGAGGGTGTCGGGCCGACGACGGCCGGCGACCCCGGTGCGCCAGCGACAAGCGCACCGGCGACCAGCGACCCCGGCCCCGCTGCACCGTCTACCGGGCCAAGCGTGTCGCAGGGTTCGCCGACACAAGGTTCGCCGACACAAGGTTCGCCGACACAAGGTTCGCCGACACAAGGTTCGCCGACTGGCGTAGGTATTGGCGTTGGTGTCGGCAACAACACGGTTGGCAATGTTGGCACGGTCTCCCCCAGTAATGATACGATGGGTCAGACAACAGCAGCTACACCGTCCAGTAACGCGCCGACATCGCAATCGACGGCAGGCATCGACGCCGCGATCAGTGCGCTTGCTGGCGTGAACACCAATGCGGAAAATCAGGCGAACAATATGGCTACGGCGCACGCCGCCCAGACCGCTCCTACCACAGATAATCCGAGCGTGTCTGTTTCTAATACGATGACCGGGTTTGAAGGTCTTACGGGGCCGAACCAACTAGGCATAGATTTGGGTCTCAACGATATCGGTGCGGTTGCCCCGGTGGGTCCACAACAAGGTCCGCAAGGTCCGCAAGGTCCGCAAGGTCCGCAAGGACCACAGTCACCAGCAGAAGACGATGCTGCTGCCATGAACTCGGTGGATGCGAATGCCCCGCAGGGATATGCGCAGTCGGTCGCAGCAGAGCAGGCGGCTCAAGCCAATGCGGTAGCCAATCAGGCGATGGCGCTGGGCTTGAATACCGGCATTATGGGCCAGACGAACCAGACGCCGGCTGCAATCGCTGAAGCCAACAACGCCCAGAACCAAGCCACATTCGGCATCACCGAAGCGCAAAACCAGGCGGTGAACACAGCCCCCAATCCGACTGTGGCCGAAAACGACCAGGCTCAAGCCGAAGCCCAAGGCATGGCGATGGCCGAGGCGGCAGCGCAGGCGAACAATCAAGCCGCCGTGCAGGGCTTCACGACCCCCAGCACGGTGGGCATCACTAACTCGATGGAAGGCCCGATGTCGGTCCAGATGGGCCAGATCGGCGAAGAAGACACAGGCGTCACCGCCACCGGGCCGGAAGGCGACATCGGAGGCGTTTCCATTGGTGGCGTTTCCGTTGGCGGATTTGGGTTCGGGCCTGATGGAACGCCTTCGGTCGGCGTCAGCGACACCGGAGATGTCGGCTCGACTGCAACCAGTGCGCAGGGCGATGTCGCTGGTGTATCGACCACAGCGGATACGTCTGCCGAAGGATCAACGGCGACTTCCAGCACAGGCGATGTCGGCGGCGTGTCTGTCGGTGATGTCGGCTCGACTGCTGATGCAGGGGCATCAACAGCAACCGGAGCGACAGGCGATGTCGGCGGCGTGTCTGTCGGTGATGTCGGTACGGCAGATGCCAGTGCCGCAGCTGCTGGCGAAGATGGCGACGATGGTGGCGACGATGGTGGCGACGATGGTGGCGACGGTGGAGATGGTGACGGAGACGGCGGAGATGGCGCTGGTGGTGATGGTGGGGACGGTGGGGACGGTGGTGGTGGCGACGGGGGTGGCTGGTGATGCTGGACCGTGTAACCCAGACCGATAACCGGATGCTTTATGTGCAGGACGATCTGCTGCCTGATGCCCAGCGCCAGGAGGTGAACGACTTCCTGCAAGACGGCTGGGCGTTTGGCTGGAAGTCCAAAGGCCGCAAGGACACCTATTCGTTCTGGCATCGGCACTTTGCCGGCTACAAGAAATCCGGCGGCGACGAGAGCGCCTATGACTGCGAGCACGAACTGGAGCCGTACCCGATCGTCCGAAAAATGTGGCGCGACCTCGACGCTGACCTGCTGCAGGGCCACCGCCTGATCCGCTGCTATGCCAACGGCCTCACCTATGGCAGCGACGGTACGCTGCATACCGATACCAAGATGCCGCGCACCTACACCTGTCTGTATTACCCGCACGCCGAGTGGCACCACGACTGGGGCGGCGAGACGCTGTTTTTCAATCAGACGCGGGACGACATCATCGACTGCGTTTATCCGAAGCCGAACCGGATGGTGATTTTTGACGGCACCATCCCGCACGTCGCTCGCGGTGTGTCGCGGCTGTGTCCGGTGTTACGGGTGACGTTGATGTTCAAGACGGACGTGAACCATGCTGGATAAAAAGATCGAGGCGTTCATTCGCGAGAAGGCTGGGGATGTCAGGCATTCCGGTCGGACTTTCTACGACCATTTGATCGGCGTCTACGATCTACTGGAGAGCATCGGTGCCGCCGAGCATGTTTGCCTGGCGGGACTGTTTCATTCGATCTACGGCACCAATGCCTTCCGACACCAAGCGGTGTCGCTGGACGAGCGGCATGATGTGGCGAAGCTAATCGGCTACCCCGCCGAAAGGCTGGCTTACATCTTCTGTTCGTGCGCGCGGCCAAGGGCGTTGATAGAGGCCGTCGATCGTGGCGCGCCGTATTTTGTTCTTGACCGACGTAACGGTAAGCGGATCGACCTGTCGCAGGACGAATTGGATGACCTGCTGGAGATCGAGGACGCCAACCTGCTCGAACAGAACAGTCTCAAGATGATGCCGCAGGTGACGGCGGCGCGACTACTGCTCATGGAGGTCGTCGAATGCCCATGAAGCAAACCCAGGCGGAAGCCAACTACGGTAAGGGTTCTCCGGTCGAGAACTGCGGCATCTGTGTCTTTTATCAAGGGTTTCACCGCTGCTCGCAAGTCATGGGCAACATCAGCCCTTACGGTATATCGGACGTATACAAGGCCGAACACAATCCGTTCGGCAAGACGCTGACGACTAATGAAATCTCGTCGATCAAGAAAATGGCGGCACGCTGATGGATTACGTCTACGGCTATGACGAGATTGTATCTGACTTCGTCGCGCAGATGATCCCGGCGTGCCAGCAGCGGGGTTTTAAGAACTGCAAGACGATCGGCATCATTTCCGACGTCAGCCTGGTCGCCGGCCTCGTTTACCACAACTACAACCCCGACGCCGGCGTGATCGAGATATCGAGCGCCGCTATACCCGGTAGCCGTTGGATGACACGCGAGACGGTGAAGCGGATGTATCAATATCCGTTCCTGCAACTCGGCTGCCAGATGGTTTACATGCACACATCCGAGCGCAACGATCGCGTGCTGCGCATTCTGTCGGCGTTGGGCCATACCTTTGTCCGCGTGCCGCGCATGCTAGGGCGCGACGAGGACAGCGTGATCTGCACGCTGACCCGCGAGGCGTGGCAGCAAAACAAGATGTGTCGGCGGTTCAAACACCATCTCGAACAAATGCCACTCAGCGAGGCCGCCTGATGCCCAACCCATACGCAAACACCGGCGTGGTCGATCAGCGCGACGAGATCACCCGCGCGCTGATGAACATCTCGGCGCCGCCACCGCAGACGCCAATGCCAAACATGCCGCAGCAAACACGCCCGCAGATGCAGATGCCGCAGATGCCGCCGCAGGGGGCACCGCCTGTAGGCGCACCAACACCGGGTATCTTGCCGGCGACCATGCCGCTGTCGCCAGGCATGCCACCGCCAGCCGGCGCAGGTGCACCACCGATGCCGATGGGTGGCATGCAGCCGGGCGCGGCACCGTCACCACAGATGCCGCCACAGGGCGGACAGAGGTATTAAGCCAGAGGTTGCACTATGGGTTTTTTAAAACCGGACCCGCCGACACCGCCTAACCCGATCGAGACCGCGCGGGCCTCGACCTCGACCAACGTGGCCACGGGTGTGGCCAATGCGTTCCTGAACAACGTCAATCAGGTGACGCCACAGGGGCGGCTGGATTACAACGCCACCGGCAATTACGGCTGGACCGATCCGGTTACCGGGCAGGTCTACAACATCCCGACGTTTACGGCGACACAGACGCTGTCACCGACCCAGCAGGCGATCCAGGGCCAGCACGAGGCGGCGCAGTACAACCTGGCGGGGATGGCAAATGCGCAGTCGGGCAGGATAAGCGGGCTGCTCTCGCACGAGATGAACCTGTCCGGCGCACCGGCTGCCGGCAACGCCAACACGCTGTCGGGACTGCCGCAGGCCAGCACGTCGTTTGACCGTGGCGGCCCGATCGCCACCGGCATCGGCCCGCTGGACGACATCACAAAAACCTACGGTCCCGAAGACAACTATTCGGCCGATCGGCAGCGGGTCGAAGAAAGCCTGATGCAGCGCATGAACCCGCAGCTCGAAAACGAGCGCCGCGGGGTCGAGCAGCGTCTCGCCGATCAGGGCATCCGCTACGGCTCGCAGGCGTATTCCAGCGCGATGGATGATTACAACCGGCAGGCCAACGACGCCCGCTTTGCGGCGATCGGCCAGGCCGGCGGCGAACAGCAGCGCATGAACCAGATGGCGGCGCAACTCGCCGCATTTAAGAACCAGGCGCAGGAGCAGGGTTACAACCAGCAATTGGGACAGGCGGGCTTCTATAACCAGGGGCAGGCTCAGAACTTCACCCAGAACGCGGCGCTGGAGGCGTTTCGGAATGCCGGGCTGACACAGCAGATGGCGCAGGCACAGTCGGCGTTCAACGCCAGCCAGGCGGCACGCAACAGCTACATGCAGGAGCAGTACGCGCAGCGCAACCAGCCGATCAACGAGATCACGTCGTTGCTGTCGGGGTCACAAATCAACCAGCCCAATTTCATCAACACGCCCGGTTCGCAGATCGCCACGACCGACGTGGGTGGACTGGTCAACCAGAATTTCCAAAACCAGATGTCGGTCTATGGCCAGCAGAGCCAGAACGCCAATGCGCTGATCGGCGGCGTGTTGGGCGGGGCGGCGGGGCTGATCAAGTCAGACGAGCGCAGCAAGAAAGACGCGGAGCGCATCGGCACGGTGTTTGCGTACGACGAGGACGCCGAGCGCAAGAAACTGCCGATCTACGAATACGCCTACAAGGACGACCCGTCTTCAACACGGCACATCGGGCCGATGGCGCAGGACGTGGAGAAAGTCGATCCCGAAGCGGTCAAGACCATCAAAGGCGTCAAGCACATCGATGCACGCCGGGTGATGGGTAACATTCTGGGAGCCGCGTGATGGCAGACACCGAAACAATCCCCGAAGTTCTCAAAAGCTACATCTTCGACCAGAACAACCCGAATGTTAACCAGCAACTGCGGCAACGTATTGCGCTGGCGATGATGACGCAGAAAAGATCTGCCCCGAAGAATGCGGGCGAGGGCATTACGGCGATCGGCGAGGCGCTGGGCGAGAACCGGCTGCGAAACCAGCTTGAGGCGAGCGACCTAGCCGCGCAGAAAATAACACCCCCGCCGGCAGCCGTTGCTGCCACTCCTGTCGTGCCTGCTGCAAGGTATGGCGAGGGTGATAGTTCAGAGGATGCCGCCCCGCCTGTCGTTGCGGCACCGCCTGCACCAGTCGCCAGATCGGTGGTGACACCGCCAGTAATCCCGCCTGCGCCTGCCGCCCGTTCGGTCCTGCCGCCGGCAGAGACTGCGCCGGCACCTTTTGCCGACAGGTTTAACGCCGCCCGTCCAGGTGGCGGGCCGCAGGCATCATTGCCGTCGCTCGCCAACGCGCCTGTACTCGCCGAAGGCAACGGGCCTGACGCCGCTGAAATGGGTGCCGGCCGTAATTCGCTGGCACAGGCCCTGATGCAGCAGCAAGCGGCGCGCGGAGGGCCGCTGCCAAACCCTACGTCAAGGGCGGTAACACCGCCCGCGTCCGCCCCGACCTTGGCGGCGTCATCCAACCCCCCGGCTGGTGGCCAAGGTGATCCAATGAACGCCAACGCGCTGGCGACGCCGGCTGACCTTGGCATCAGGGCTGCGCCGCCGGTTGCACAGCCCATTCAACAGGCCCCGGTGCGGATGGCACAGGCGCAGCCGCAGGCCATCCCTGGCTATGTGCCGCCGCAGGCGGGCCAGCCCAGAGGTGTGCCTATCATCGGAATGACCCCGCGCGAGGTCGAACTGCGCAACTGGCTCGCTCAAAATCAGGGTAACCCCTACGCCCCGGCGAAGGTGGCGGGGGAGTTGGGGGCACTGACGACGGCGCGCGAGATCCGTCAGAATGAGGCCAACGAATGGTACAAATCCCAACTGAAGCAGGTGGAAAAACAGAATGAACTGAACCTGACGGGTCTCGGAACCCAACATGAGCGCCTGCAGGAGAGCGCAAGGCGAGCCACAGACCTCAAGTATCAGGAAGGCAAGCTGATTGAAGAAGGGCTGAAGCGACAGCAGGGGCTTATCGGCCGTGGCGGTGAGCAGGGAGCAGACCCGTATATCGGCACGCCCCGAAGCCGGCAACGCAGCGGTGTCCCCGAAGCAGACCCGATGCCGGCAGGCGTTATCCCGGAGGATTGGGCCAAGGATCAGCAGAAAAAGATATCCGCCGACGCCACCGCACTCGAAAGCGCCAAGCCGGAATTGAGGGAAACGCTCGACCTCATGGGCAAGATCCGCGCGCATCCTTCCAAGGAGGCAAGTCTTGGCACACTTGGCGGTTTGGCAAGACTAACGGCAGGGGGCCAAGGGTTCTCCGCGCTTCACGATCAGCTCATCGGCAAAAATCTCGTCGCCGCCTACCAGAAGATCAAGGGGACAGGGCCGGTTGGCGAGCGCGAAGGCGAGAACATCGCGAAAGCACAGACGGCGCTTAAAACAGCGACAACCAAGGAAGACTATGACACCGCACTCGATACGCTGGAAACCACGTTGCGCGGTGCTACCGAGCGCGCCGAGCGCAAGATGCGGCAGCCGGTGACGGCGTACCAAAGAACGCCAAATGACCCGTATGCGCCAGACCTCGGCCAGATCGATGACACATGGAAGGACGGCAAGGTCAGGCAGTACATCGGTGGTGACCCCCACGATAAAGACAAGAGCTGGAAGATTGTTCGATGAGCATCTGGGAGAGGGAAGACAGACCTGCAGATGCGCCAGCCTCCGCGACTGGCGGCGGATCTGTCTGGGAGCGTGAACAGCCTGCCCCCGCAGCGCCGTCCCCCCCGCCTGTCGGCTACGCCGAGGACATCGCCAAGGGCACCGCCGGCGGTCTCGGCCGTGGTGTGGCAGGGACAATCGGCTTGGGCGGCACCATCGGCAATCTGACACGCTGGGGGTTAGAAAAGGCGGGCATCCCCGAGGGCGGCATCGACTACGCCAAGCGCGTGCTTAACCGAGCCGCCCCGATGTCCAGGGTGTTTTCCGGGCCTGACGCCGGCCAGGTGCAGACGGCACTGGAGAGTTACACCGGGCCGCTGTACCAGCCCAAGACGATCCCCGGCCAGTATGCCTCCACGATCACCGAGTTCGCGCCCGGTGCATTGCTGCCGGGCGGGCCTGTCGGCAGTGTGGGGAAAGCGATTGCCGCCAAGACGCTGAACACTGTGGTGCCGGCGATAGCATCGGAGACGGCGGGTCAGTTCACCAAGGACACGCCCTACGAACCCTATGCACGCTTTGCCGGTGGTGTGGCGGGAGGGGTTGCGGGCGGCAAGCTGATTACGCCAGTCGGCCCGGCGTCGGTGCCGTATCAGCGGGCGGTGAGTGTACTGGAGAAGGAAGGCATCCCGCTGACGGCCGGCCAGCGCACCGGCAGCAAGCCGCTGCAATACATCGAAAGCAACGCCGTCGATATGCCTGTCATCGGCGGGCAGGCAGCGCGGCTGCAGAACAGAGCCTCTGAAGGTCTTAACAGGGCCGTGACGAACAAGATCTACGACCCAGCAGAACTGGCGGCGCGTGGCGTACCAGAGGGGGTCAACCTGCCAGATCCACGGGTGGCAGCCGCCGGCCGAAAATCGCTGTCAGACAACTATAACCGGCTGACGCAGAACGATTTGGTCTGGAACCCGCAACTGACTGCCCGGCTCAAGACAGCTGAGGACGAATACAAGCGCCTGGTCCAGCCTCACAAGCAGTCAGCCAACGTCGCAGACACCCGACAGGACATCATTGATCGTCTGGTGTCCGGTCAGGGCAAGATGGCGGGCGACGAGTACCAGTCGATCCGGTCCCAGATCGGCGACGATCTCAGGGGTGCGACTAATTCCAAAGAAATCGCCGCGCTGAAAGAATACAAGAAGGCGTTAGATGACGCCTACATGTCCGGGCTTAACCCACGAGACGCTGCGGCACTGGCATTGAATAACCGCCGCTGGGCGTTGCAGAAGCAGGTCGAGCCGGCGGTGGCCTCGGCGGGCGAGAACCTGTCGCCGGCCAAGTTGGCGCAGGTGGCGCGATCGCGGCGCAACGCACAATATGCCGCCCGCAGTGGCGATCTGGATGAGTTGGCTGCCGCAGCCGGTACAGTGATGAAGCCGTTACCAAATAGCGGAACGGCAGCCCGCACCGGCGCGCAGAATGCGTTCATGGGTGGTGGCGGCGGTCTGATCGGAACCACGATCGGCGCGACTATTGGCGGCCCTGTCGGCGCAGCCGTTGGTGCCGGTATCGGCGCAGCAGCGCCGTTTGTGCCGTCGTATCTGGCGACGTCACGGCTTGGTCAAGCCTACCTCGGCAACCGGGTGCTGCCGCAGAACATGCGGGACATCATCGCGCAGACACTGGCGCAGCAGGCGATCTCACAACCCAGCAGCATCAAGCGCAATCGAGAAGCGCGAGATGCCTATGAGAGAAAACGCAGGGAGCGACAATAATGCCGCGCGACGGTTCACAGGAATATCACGCACCATTTCCCGACGTGGTCGAGGGCACCACGATCGAGAGCACGGTGTACAACGGCTTTGTCAACGACATCGTCATCGACCTCAATACGCCGCGGCCGGTCAAGTACGGCGGCACCGGCGCGGATAATTCTGCCGATGCGATGCAGAACCTCGGCGGCGAACTGGCGAAGCAGCTCGTCACCAATTACGACGTGCATCCATTTCAGGCTGGCTCGTTCTACTCGGCGGCGGGCGCGTCAGGTGCACCGACTGGTAACGCCTTCACCGGCATCTGCTATGTCGCCGTGGTGGCGGGTGTACCGACCACCGACATGTTTATCGAGGCGCGCGACCAAACTACTGGTTTACTCTATGTGCGGCAGAAGAAAGCCAACGTCTGGGGCGGCTGGACGGTGCCGGCGGGGTTCTCGCCGGGGGCAACGCCGCCGGCTGGATCTGCACCCAACGCGCTGTGGTGGGATACTACGCGCGGCAAGTTGTTCTTCTACTACCAGGACCCGAGCGGCCCGCCGGCGCAGTGGGTGGAGGCGGTCGCGGTCCCCGATATCGACCCGAATACGTTCGTGGAGATCGCGGGCGATAGCATGACGGGGTTTCTGACCCTGAATGCGAACGCTGTTAATCCGTTGCATGCCGTACCGAAGCAGCAGTTAGATGCTCGCTTCACTGGGCTGTACGCCGCGCCGTTCGACGCGCTGGCGTATAACGGGATGCAGATCAATGGCGGGATGGACGTCAGCCAGGAGCTGGGTTTAGCCAGTTTTGTTCTCGCAACCGGCTTCACCAAATACGTTGTCGATGGGTGGCAAGCACTTGCAGTCTACACTGTTGGTTCTTTAACCGTGAAGCAGGAAGCGGTTAGTGCAATTGGTACGGGTTTCGCGTCTCGCGCTGTTTCTTTGGCCGGCTCGCCTGCGGTGACGTCCGTTGCAGCAGGGGATCTTGCCAACATCTACCAGCTCATCGAGGGCTACCGGGTCGCACGACTGGCGTGGGGTACGGTAAACGCACAACCCCTTACCGTAGGTTTTTGGGTTTTTTCCGGTACGGCAGGGCACTTTTCAGTAGCTGTGCGCAATGGCGGGGTTACGCGTTCTTATGTGGTCGATGTTACGGTTGCTGCCAACACATGGGAATACAAGACTGTCACTATTCCGGGGGACACGACTGGTGGCTGGCAAAAGGACAACACTACAGGTCTGATACTGTCTTTTAATTTCATGTGTGGCTCCGCGTACCAAACCACAGGCAACGTATGGGCTGGCGGTAATTTTGTCAGTACGCCCGCAGCGACCAACTTATTCAATCCTGCCAATACCATTTATATCACTAACGTCGTCGTCCTCCCCGGCATCGAAGCGCCATCCGCCGCGCGCTCGCCGCTGATCATGCGGCCGTATGATCAGGAGCTGGTGACGTGCCAGAGGTATTGGCAAAAGAGTTATGACTACGCTACTGCACCGGGC